>Ga0068859_100000142_pt1 | contig 67642 bp, 52 predicted proteins | sample KBSSwiS22_FD_66585 | JGI IMG/M metagenome (GOLD analysis project Ga0068859, IMG submission 66585) | Switchgrass rhizosphere microbial communities from Kellogg Biological Station, Michigan, USA - KBS Switchgrass S2-2 | ecosystem: Host-associated > Plants > Roots > Rhizosphere > Soil ...
CCGTTCGCGGAGGAGGACGGCGCGTAGCGGCCGCGTCCGGAGCCTGCGGAGGACGCGGCCGATGCGCGCCGCCCGCACGCAGCGAACCATGTCAAACCTTCAACCCCGACCTCACAGCCAGCCGCTACGCGCCGCCCGCACGGAGCGAACCATGTCAAACCTTCCCGCCCGACCCCACAGCCAGCCACTACGCGCCGCCCGCACGGAGCGAACCATGTCAAACCTTCAACCCCGACCCAACAGCCCCGACCCCGCACGGCCAGTCCCACGCCCGGACGTGAGAAAGGCCCGCCCCCCGTTCGGGGGCGGGCCTTTTGCTACCTGTTCCTGATTAGTCGAGGAACTCCCGAAGCCTGCCGGCGACGGCGGGCTTGCGCAGTTCGCGCAGGGTGTCGCGCTCGATCTGGCGGATTCGCTCCCGGGTGAGGCCCAGGCGGTTGCCCACCTCCGCGAGGGTGTGCTGCTTGCCGTCGGCGAGGCCGAACCGCAGGCGCATCACCTCTCGCTCGCGCGGCGAGAGGTTGCCGAGAACGTGATCGATCTCATCCTGCATGGCGCCGTACGAAGCGGCGTCCGCCGGCGAGGTCGCGTCGGCGTCCTCGATGAAGTCGCCGAGCACGGAGTCGCCGTCGTCACCGACGGCCGTCTCCAGGCTGACCGTGTCCTGCGCGTAGCGGCGCAGCTCCACGACCTGCTCGAGCGGCATGTCCAGCTCCAGCGCGAGCTCCTCGTCGGTCGGCTCACGGCCGAGCGTGGAGACGAGCTGCCGCTGCAGTCGAGTGATCTTGTTGATCTGCTCGACCACGTGGACGGGGATGCGAATGGTGCGGGCCTGGTCGGCGAGCGCCCGGCCGATGGCCTGACGGATCCACCAGGTCGCGTAGGTGGAGAACTTGTAGCCCTTGGCGTAGTCGAACTTCTCGACCGCGCGGATCAGGCCGAGGTTTCCCTCCTGCACCAGGTCGAGCAGCGTCATGCCTCGGCCGCTGTACTTCTTGGCGACCGAGACGACCAGGCGAAGGTTCGCGGAGACGAGCTGCTGCTTCGCGGCCTCGCCGTCGCGCACGAGCCGGGCGAGGTCCCGGCGCAGCTCCGTGTCGAGGACCTCGTCCGTGGACAGCTTGTGTTCCGCGAACAGGCCAGCCTCGACACGCTTGGAGAGCTCGACCTCCTGCGCGGCGTTGAGCAGCGGGACCCGGCCGATCTCGCGCAGGTACATGCGCACGAGGTCGGCGGTGCCAGCGTGCTCCGTCGTGGTCCGGCCGGTCTCGGCCGGTCCGGAGGAGCGCTCTTCCCCTTCGTCGAGAACGTCGACGCCGGCGGCCGTGAGCCGGGCGACAAGCGCCGGCAGCAGTTCGGTGCCGACGTCGGCGGACTCGAGGGCTTCACGCAGCTCGGTCCGGCTGACCTCGCCGGACTCGCGGCCGCGCGCGATGAGCTCGGCGACCGCGCTGACATCGAGTTCGTCGATGTCCTCTGCGACGGCCGTCAGGGTACGGCTAGAGGAGGTGCGGGCAGCGGTCGACCGACGCGGGCGCCGCGCGCTGGTACGCGCGCGCGGGGCGTCGTCGTGAAGTTCCAGAGCAGGCAGCGTCATCAGTGATAGATCCGAAGGTCGGTGCGGGTGGGTCGTCGTCCTTGCACGTGGAGGTAACGTCTGACGACGCGAACCAATTCCCCGCGCAGGCACAGCCGGACGGCAGCGAACGCCGGGCCTACGCCGCAGTGTAGACCCTCTCCCTCGACACGCTGAACCCGCTTGTCGCGAAGACTACCCCGCAGATCGGTTCCTGTGGCCAGATCAGCGAACTAACTAGGCAGTTCTTCCACGGCATCAGCGCCCCTAGGCTGCCATTAAGCAACGCTACGAGGTAGGGCCTGCACCCTCAGCACAGAAAGCCACGTCACGTCGCGTGGTCTAACCCTCTCTCGAAACGTCCCCTTGCCCGACCCGGACGGAGTACCCGGCGCGTCGCCCATAATCGGGCCAATCGATGTGACCCACAACACATATGGAACCGGCGTGCCGCGACTTCCCCAACCGATACCCATGACACCGGATGCACTGGGCGACATAGACAACGGACGCCCGGCTGGCGCCGGGGCGCCGCTAGCCACTCCAGGAAGGGCGCGCCACGGAGACAGGCGAGAGAGATCACGTCGGCGCGCCCGCCGGCCCGCCAGTGCCGGCTAGGGCCCGCTAGGGAACCGACGGACGGGGATCGTCATCGCTGGCCCGGCGGGCGTCCGGCACCCCAGACACCTCCAGCCGCGAGGCCGCCCGCGCCGCGGCCGCCTGAATCTCCGGCAGGTCCGGCCGCGCCAGCAGGTCGACCAGCAGCGCCGCCGTCCAGGAGAAGCTGTTGCTACCCGCGCCAGTGCCGTCGAGCGGCGAGTAGTACTCGAACATCTGACCCGAGTTGGAAATCAGGTTCAGCACACCCGCACGCAGTTCGCGAGCGGCGTCCAGCCGGCCGTAGCGCTCCAGGCCGTCGGCGAGCAACCAGTTGATGTTGATCCATGCCGGGCCCTGCCAGTAGCAGCGAGGCAGGAAAGCCGGGTCGTCCGCGGGCACGCTCGCCACGCCGTAGCGTGGCCAGTACCTGGGTGAGGTCATGGCCTTCACCAGCCCGTCGACCCGTTCCTCGGGAACGACACCGGCATACAGCGGAAGGAAACCGCCGACGGTCTCGTGCCGGAGCAGTTCGCCGGTGCGGAAGTCCCGGCTGTAGTACGTCGTCTCCGACCAGAGCCGCTCTATCGCCTCCCGGCAGCGACGCATCGAGCGGGTCAGCCGCTTCGGCAGTTTTACGCCAACCTCGGCGGCGATCTCGACGAGGTGGTCGTCAGCCCGCACCAGGATCGAGTTGAACGCGACATCCTGGACCAGCGGCACGTCGGTCTCGCGGATGTTTCGGAACACGTAGCAGGAGCGACGCAGCTCACGAACGACGCGGTACAGCGTGAACAGGTCCGCCGAGGTGAGCCGCTCCTCGGCTGGCACCTCCTTGGCGTCGCGGCGCAGCGCGTCGAGCGCCTCGGCCGTGCCCAGCCGCCGCAGCACCTTCACCCGCACCGGGGTGATCGGCAGCCCCGCCTCCATCCAGGGCGGCGTGTTGTCCATCCCGGACTCCCAGGAGTGCACCAGGGCGACCAGGCCCTCGTCGTCCGGGTCACGCTCCGTGTGCAGGAACTGGTGGAACCGGATGAGGCCGGGGAGCAGGGCACGGTAGAAGTCGGCCCGCGCCCTGGGATCGAGCATCTCGCCGACCCGGACCGCCGCTTCGGCGATCATCGGCGGCTGGGTGATACCGGTGCTCTGCGCGCCCGACGCCGTGGTCACGTAACGGTCGCAGCGCCACCGCTGCGGGCCGGCGTGGTAGAAGTCGTCGACCGGGGCGAAGATCACGTGCGGGATCATGCCGTTCGGCCACTGCCCGCGCAGCAATGAGAGCACCTCGGCCGCGGCCCGCGCCGGGTCGATGTGGCGCAGCCCGATGGCGATGAAGCAGGAGTCCCACAGCCACTGGTGTGGGTAGAGCGTTGGAGATGGCCGGGTGACGTCGCCGAGGTCGTTTCGGTGCAGTACCTCGAGCGCGGTTGCGCGCAGGTCCTGCAGACCGGGAGCCAGTGGGGGAACGGATGTACCAGGCGACGTCGGAACGGGCATCGTGCGAGGGTATCCACCTTCTGTTGCGTGGAAGCTTCGTGCCCGGTAGAAGCCCTACGGCGGCGGCGTTTCTTGGCCCGTCTGGACTAGTCCCGCGCCTACCGAGGCAAAACAGGAGATCCAACACGCGAACCGGTCGGCTCGATCATTCGAGGCCATTGATCGACCTATGACGCTCGTCAATCATCAACGGACGGCGACCCTCGCGGACCGACCGACAGCGACGAGTCACCCGACATCGGCGGTACACCGCCTGAACCACACTTGTCTAAGCCAAATGATGCAATTCCGGCATTCAGACCGGGACAAGGAGCCGGACACGCTCACCCCGTGCCGATCTGGGCGAAGCCCAGAGACCTTTCGGCAGACAGGCAGAGCCGGCGTGAGCGAGAGATCGGGTTGGCCCATCGGGCCGGGCCCTGCGACCGTCAGGCCGACGCGTCGATGACGACCGTGCGAGCCCACGCCGGCGGGTTCTGGTAACCGGGGGCCAGGACGCCGCCGCTCAGGATGCCGACGACGACGCGGATCCCGCTCGGGGGTCGGTCGGGCCACGGGGTATAGCCGTCCGTGAGCACGATGATCGTCGACGGTCGCGGCCGCAGGGCCGCCGCCGCGGCGATGCCAGCCCCCATATCGGTGCCGCCCCCGCCCGCGAGACGGACCTGGCCGGCCCGGCTGACCCGCCGCAGCGTGTGCACGGTGGTGTCGACCGCGAGGACCCGCACCCCGTCCGCACGCAGCCCCGCCCGGCCAAGAATGCCGTCGATCTCGGCGAGCGCGCACACTAGCAGGCCCTCGTGCATGGAGCCCGAGGTGTCACACACGATGGCCACCTCGGGAACCGGCCGCTGCAACGTGGGCAGGATGACATCCGGCACGGCACGGGCCCGCCGGGACGGTCGCCGGTAGCTGTAGTCGACCGAGCCGGCCGCGGCGCCGATCGCACGACGGATCTCGGCGGCGAGCACCCGCCGCCAGTCGACCCGGGAGGGCAGCACGGTCTCGGCCCACCGGAGCCAGCCGCCGGGGACCGTACCCGGCTCGGTTCCGTGCTGACGCTGGACGTCGGCGGCGACGGCGAGCCGCAGCAAGGCGGCCTGCGACGGCGAGAGCCCGTCCTCGGGTGCGCGGCCGCCGGGCGGGCCGCCGGGCGGGCCTTCCCATGGCCGGTTTCCCGCATCGGCACCCGAGCCGCAGTCCCACCGTCGAGGCCCATCCGCGGCGACCTGGTAGTAGGCCTCCGCCAGCAGCCCGTCCCCGGCGGCGAGGTCGGCCGGCAGGTCAGGGGCCGCGGCCGGCCGGCAGCCGTCCACTTCAAGATCGTCGTTGATCTCGGCGTCGGCGCAGCGGTTCCAGCGGGCGCGGGCCTCGTCCTCGGCGACGCGGCGCGCCTCGGCGCGGGCCGCATGATCGCGGATCAGGTGGCTGGTCAGATGGATGAACATCCGTCCCAGCTCGGCCGGGTCGAAGCCAGCCAAGAGATCGGGGTCGACGTGCAGCCGCCAGTCCCGATCAACGGCGATGGTGCCGCTCCCGGGCGCCGGCCGGACGACGCAGGCGAACAGGGCCCGGGCCAGGTAGGGCTGGCGGCGGACCGCCCAGAGCCGCGCAGCAGCGATCTTCGTCTGCTCGGGACCCGCCAGGGCGCTGCGCGTCGCTGGTTCGCTCCGTGGCCCTGCGCTCATGCCAGCAGGCCGGCCTCGCGCAGCAGCGGGGCGAACGCGGCCACCTCCGGCGGGACCGGGGCACCCGGCGGACGGCAGCGCACCAACGTGCGGGCCGCGGCCGCGGCGACGTCGGGAGCCGCACCGGCGGCACGGCCGAATGCCCGCCAGCCCCGCTCCCAGCGCCCCGAGCTCGGATCCGCCGCGACGACCGCCGCGATCGAGGACAGGGCGGCGAAGGCCCGGTCGCCCCGCGCGGGCAGCACGAACGAGTCCGGGTCGGCGAGCACCGCCTCGGGATCGGGCAGGTCCGCCTCGACCAGCCAGGTCAGGAACTCTGCCCCGGTGCCAGGCCCGACGCAGCCGCGGACCAGCAACGAGACGATGGCGTCGTCGACGCCGCTGGACCGGGCGGCGGCGAGCAGACGGGCCGTCATCTCCCAGGTACGCGGGCTCGGCCACGCTCGGCCGGCGGTCACCGCCGCGTCGGGCACCGCGATGGTCAGCTCGGGACGCACCGTCAGAAAGCCGGCAACCCAGCTGCGGGCCACCGGGACGCGTTCGATCCAGTCGGCGGCCAGCCTGGGCGGCGCGACGGTCGGCCAGCCGCCGACGAAGCCGTCGGCCACCGTTCGCGCGTCGGGCGACCAGTCCAGGTGGCAGAACCGGTTGGCCAGCGGCGCGGACAGATCCCAGCCGTCGGCGGCCTGCTCCGGCGGGTTGGCGGCGGCCACGACCGAGACCTCGTCGGGCAGGGTCAGGTCGCCGACGGTGCGTTCCAGCACGACGCGCAGCAGCGCGGCCTGCACGGCCGGCGGCGCGGTGGAGACCTCGTCGAAGAACACCAACCCGTGCCCGGCATCGACCAGCCGCGACGCCCACCGGGGCGGAGCGAACTCCACCCGGGCCCCGCCCGCACCGCCCGTGCCGCCCGCACCGGTCACCACCGGCAGCCCGGCGAAGTCCGACGGTTCCCGGATCGAGGAGATCACTGTCTCGCACGGCCAGCCCGCCGCGTCGGCCATCGCCCTGATCGCCGAGGTCTTGCCGGAGCCGGGCGGGCCCCACAGCAGCACCGGGACCCGGGCCGCGACGGCGAGGCTGAGCGCCTTCGTGACGGAGGACTGTCCATCCATATCCGCAGTGTGGCAGGCTCTGTAGGAGTGACCGGATTTGACGGTGAGCTCTATCTCCGGCTGTTCGGGGAGAGAACGCTGCTCTCTGGCGAAAACCAGCATTCTTTCAACGATCCGTTGGTCGAGCAGGCCCGAGCATTGACGACTGTCGGCGCGGTCGGCGCCGCGGCGGCACAGCGGGTCGTCACCGACTACGCCCGCGCCCGCGCGTTACGCGGCCAGGGCGGGCAGGCGTACTTCGGGCCCCTGCCGACCACCGTCCCGCCACCTCGCCGGATCGTCTCCTGCCGCCACGTGATCAAAACGTCACCCGGCGACCTGGAACTCCGCTACGCCGTCCTCAGCCAGGCAGAGACCCGGCTGGCCATCACCTTCAGATCCAGTGCGCAGATCCCGCCCGGCACCCTCCGCAGGCCGTCGCCCATGCCGGTCGGTATCACCACCACCCCGGCGATCACGGTGACCGATGATCGCGGCACCACGGTCACCTCGTCGGCGTTCTCCGGAGGCGGCTCCACTCTCGAATGGCGCGGTTTCCTGACGCTCCAGCCCGCGCTGGCTCCCGACACCGCCTGGATCGAGCTCTACGGCGAACGCGTCGAGCTCGGGGCCGGCCTGGGCGACCGGGCGATCACCATCGAGGCTTTCCCGGAGACCGACCGGGCCGAGCGCTACCTGGTCCAATGCCTGACCTCGATCGGCCACCGGCCTCATGCCCGGTCGTTGTCCGACGCCCTCGAGGCGCTGACCGCCGCCGGCCTCATCGACCCCGCCGATCCCGAGATCGCCACCATTCTCGCGATTGACCTGGCCGTCAACCGCTTCGGCGGCGGATATGTCCTGACCCCCACGCAGGTCGCCGAACCATGGGCCTCGCTGCTCACGCGCCGCGGCAACACCGGCGGACCGGTGGGGTGCCTGTTCGTCGGCGCGGTCACGCCGGTGTTCGACCGAGTCAGTGCGGCCCTGCTGGACCTCACCTCAGCCGACGACGGATTCCAGTGCGACTTCGAGCTCGTCGGCCCGATCGAGCTCGGCATGGCCGGCAGCTCCACCCTCGACGGCGTCCTGGTCACGTTCTCGGCGCTCGACGACTGCGGCAACTTCTACCTCGGCCAGCTGGGCAACTGGAGCGGCGGAGGTGGCACCGCCTCCGGCGTCCTCGAGTTCTGGCCGGCTCTCGACCCGAAGGCCGCCCAGCTCGACCTCGTCCTCACGACCGACCGGGCACGCGCCGTGATCACCGTGCCCCTGACCTGGGACGCCGCGCGGTGACGCCATCCTGGTGGACGGGGCTGCCGCCCCTCGAAGAAACGATCCCCTGCGGCGACGCGGACCACCGGATCCGCTGGTCGGCCGGCGAACTCGCCACGCCCGACCATGACGACCCCGACGGTGAACGCACCCTCGCCGCACTCGGCGGCCAGGCCACACCATGCATCGAGGTCCTCGACGCCTGGCAGCGCCATCGAGAAGATCTCGACGTCCTGCTGCTCGCCAGCCGCGGCGCCGCCGACCCACTCGACGGCCCGTTCTCAGCCGCCAGAGGCGGCCCTGCTGGTCCGACGGCCCCGGCCAGGCCGGTCGCGCCCATGGCCGTGCGGCCAGGCCCACTGCCGGCTGGGTGGTTTGGCTTGGGCGGCACGGGCGTCGCCGGCCGCGCCACCGGCGGGGTCGTCTACGGCTCGGGTCCGGGGCCGTCGTTCCCATCACCTGTGCCGATCCACGGAGCGCCTCCCAACCGGGTGGCCTTCGCCAGCTCGGCCAGCTTCGCCGGCTCAGGCGGCAGCCATAGCTCTGGACTCACCTACTACGCTCCCGGCCCTGGACCGGCACAGCCCGGCGACCCGCTGCTCCTGCTGCTGGGACTGCCCGGCGGGCTGCCCCACCGGCTCGTCGCCACCGTCATCGCCACCTGGACACAGCGGATCACCGACGGCGACCCGCGGGTCGCCGAGGCACTCCCCGCGCTGCACGCCGCCTTGTACGGCCGCGCGCTGGCAGCCATCAGGGGATGGCTCGGCGGCGGCCCCGTACTGGACGTCCGCCTGGCCGCCGAGCCAGCAGCCGTCCGCCAGGTCGACGGCGTCATCGGCGTCGAGCTGCCGTTCAGCTGGCTGCGCGACGTCTGGGCCCGCGGCTTCGCCACCCTCGCCGGCCGTTTCTGCCTGACCGCGCAGCCGGGCCCGCCCAACGACTGGATCTTCACCGCGGTCGCCCCCGACTTCGGCCAGCCGCAGCGGTTCACCCTCCAGACCGGATGACGCCACGGCCGCGCGCCGCAGGGTTGCGGCCGCACGCAGGCACACCGGCGGCTTGGCGTCCCGACGACCACCACGGCTGCTCAGCGCCCCGCCTCCATCGGATGGCCAGCCGCGTCGCGGATGATGCGCACCAGCGCAGCGCCGCCCTCAGCGAGCGAGCGGTCGTTCTCGATCACCGCGTCGACCCGGTGGCCGGGGGCCGGATCGAGCCGGGCCAGGCGCCGTCCGATCCCGGGCTCGGGCTCGCGGCCGCGCGCACGCAACCGCCGCGCCCGAACCTCCTCAGCCACGGTCACCCGCACCACGACGAGCCGCAGGTAGCGGCCGGCAAGCTCGCCGATCACGGCGCGGGAGACGTTGACGACGACGACGCGGCCGTCGCGCACCTCGGCGTCCGCCGACGCCCGGATGCCGTAGCGAAGCCCGTGGGCATGCCAGCACACGGCGAAGTCGCCGCGGTCCAGCGCCTGGGCGAAGGCCTCCTCGTTCACCGGCTCGTGGTCCTCGCCGGGACCCGGCGGCCGGGTGATGACGCGCCGGGGGAAGCTCGCCACAGCCCCGGAACGCTCACGCGCATAGGAAAGCAGGGCGTCCTTGCCGACGCCGCTGGCACCCACGACAGCCACGAAGGCACCCGGACCGATGTGAGAGGTCCGGCTCACGCCACCCGCACCCCCTCCCGGTACACGCCGCGGACGACAGGCACGCGCACGCCGCGCGGGTGGCCTTCGGTGGCTGGCAGGTCGTGCGCCCCGACCCGCACCAGGTCGGCGCGCCGGCCGAGGGCGATCTCGCCGCGGTCGTCGAGGCCAACCGCGCGCGCCGGGTTTCCGCTGACCAGCCGTGCGCCCTCGGGCAGCTCGATCGCGCCGTCGGCGACGAGCTGGAACACGGCCTGCAGCGGGCTCGACGGCACGTAGTCGGAGGAGAGGATGTGCAGCAGCCCGAGCTCGAGCAGCTCGGCCGCGGCCACGTTGCCCGACTGGCTGCCCCCGCGGACGATGTTGGGGGCGCCCATGACGATCTGCTGGCCGTGCTTCGCGGCCTCGCCGGCGGCCAGCACGGTGGTCGGGAACTCGGAGATGCACCCGCCGAGCGCGACCGACTCGGCGACGTGATCGGAGGTCGCGTCGTCGTGGGTGGCCAGGGTGATCCCACGCTCGGCGGCAAGCCCCGCGATCGCGCGGCGGTACTTGTCCGAGTAGAGCGCCGACTGCTCGAGCAGCGGGGCGACGAAGGCGTCGAACTCGTCCTCGGCGACATAGCCCATGCCGATGTGGAAGCGCTTGAACACCTCGAGGTCGGCGTACTGGCGCTGGCCGGGAGTGTGATCCATCAGCGAGACCAGCTTCACGTACGGGTCGTCGACGAACTCGCCGAACGCGTCGAGGCAGTTCGGCGCGGACACCTCGCAGCGCACGTGGATCGCGTGCTCGGCGCGCATCAGGCCGGCACCGGCCGCCAGCTCGATCGAGTCCGCCAGGTGCCGGGCGGTCGCGGCGGCCGCGTCCCTCTTCTCGTCGGCCGACGAGCCGATGCGCACCGCGTCGAGCACGGTCGTCGCGCCGCCAGCCGTCAGCTGCGCGTCGCTGGCGAGCACGGCGGGCACCGGATCCCACCGCACACCCGGCCGCGGGGAGTAGTGGTATTCGAGGTGGTCGGTGTGCAGCTCGACCACGCCAGGCAGCAGATAGTCGCCGCCGACGTCCTCGCCGGCCGCGCCGGCCGCGACCGGGCCCGAGCTGATGCCGGCGATCAGACCGTCGCGGATCAGCACCGAGCCGTGCAGGACCTCCTCGGACAGGACGATGCGGGCGTTGTTGAGCACGGTTTCGCGCGTCATCACGTTCCTTACGTTCCTTCGCTGTTGGCGGGCCGAGGACGGACGAAAGCGATCTTCATTCGCACGCCCGGCGGCCGCTGTCCTCCAGATCGCGGTCAGGCCTTCGGCGGACGGGAGTGCGGGGCCGGTCGCAGCGGATGTACCGCGCGCAGCGCGAACGGCGCGCCGGGCTCGGTCTCGGTGAACAGGGCTAGCGCGTCGACGGGCACGGTGGCCCCGAGCGAGGCGGCGAACCAGTCGCTCAGCGCTCGTTCCACCGCCGGTTGGTGCTCCTGCGCGACACGGTCGGTGAGGGTGAGGTGGAAGCGGAACTCGTCGAGCACGTAGGGATAGCCCCAGGCCTTGAGCAGTTCGCGCTGGCGCGCGGTCAGCGAGGCCGGCCTGCGACGGGCGATCTCGGCCTCGGTCAGGGGGGCGCGGAAGTCGTCGAAGGTGGTCACCACCTCGTCGGCGAGCGCGTAGAGCTCCGCCGCCTCCGTTCCCGGTACCAGGGCGAAGAAGCCGCCGAGGCGCGCGAGACGCAGCCGCGGGATCACCGTGCCCGCGCGCCCCGCCGCGAACCGGGCCAGCGCGGCGTCGAGCTCCTCGGGCGTACGGCTCTCGGCGAGGCGGAACGGCGCCTTGAGCGTGGCGTGGAAGCCGTACCGACGCGCGTCGACGGTCATCGCGTCGACGCCCTCGCGGGTCCAGCCGGCGGGGACGCCGGGTGCGACCGGCTCCCCCGCGGCGCTGCGGCCAAGCCACCGCTGCGCCGTCTCCCGCAGTGCCAGGGCCGCGGCGTCCGCCGACCCGGCGCCCGGCGCCACGTAGATCGCGAATCGGCCGGTCACGCGGCCGCTCCAGCGGCCGGGACCGCCGGGACCGCCGGGACCGCTGGGACCGCCGGGACCGCTGGGGCGAACGTCTCGACGTCGACGACGCGGTCGGCGACCGCGTCGCGCACCAGCGCGTCGTGGAAGATGCCCAGCATCGCGGTGCCCTGGGCCCGCTTGTGACGGATCAGCTCGACGACGACGTCGCGGTTGCGCGCGTCGAGCGAGGCGGTGGGCTCGTCCAGCAACAGCAGCGGCAGCTCGGTCACGAAGCCACGCGCGATGTTGACCCGCTGCTGCTCGCCGCCGGAGAAGGTGGCCGGCGGCAGGCTCCATAGCCGCTCAGGGATGGCGAGCCGGGTCAGCAACTCGGCCGCCCGCTCCCGGGCGCGCGCCGCGGGGACGCCACGCTCGACGAGCGGCTCGGCGACGACCTGCAGGGCACCCACGCGCGGGACGCAGTGCAGGAACTGGCTGACGTAGCCCATCGTGTCGCGGCGCGCGCCGAGCACCTGGCGCGGGCCGGCGGTGGCGATGTCGACGGCCTCGCCCCCGCCCCGCAGCACGATGTGGCCGTGGTCGACGGCGTAGTTTCCGTAGACCATCTTGAGGATCGAGCTCTTGCCCGTGCCCGAGGCGCCACCGAGCGCGATGCACTCGCCGGCGTGCACGTCGAAGGTGAGTCCGCGTAGCACGGGCAGACGCTGCCCGCCCTGCAGATGCATGGTGAAGGTCTTGTCGACGCCGGTCACGGTGAGAATCGGCGGGGCCAGCGACCCTGTGACAGCCATGGTCAGATCACCCTCGCAATACCGAGGAGACGAGAAGCTGGGTGTAGGCGGCCTGGGGGTCGTCGAGCACGCGGTCGGTGATGCCGGACTCGATGACGCGGCCGTCCTTCATCACCACGGTGCGGTGAGAGATGAGCCGCGCCACCGACAGGTCATGGGTGACGATGATCATGGCGAGGCCGAGTTCGGCGACGAGCGAGCGGATCAGGTCGAGGAGTCGTGCCTGTACCGAGACATCGAGCCCACTGGTTGGCTCGTCCATGAACACCAGGCGCGGCGCGACCACGAGGTTGCGGGCGATCTGCAGGCGCTGGCGCATGCCACCGGAGAACTTGACCGGGGCGTCGTCGATACGGTCGGCAGGGATCTCCACCCGCCGCAGCCACTCCGCAGCGGCGGCCCGGATGCGGCCGTAGTGGCGCCAGCCCGTCGCCATCAGCGGCTCGCCGACGTTGCCGCCCGCGCTCACGTGCATGCGCAGCCCATCGGCCGGGTTCTGGTGCACGAAGCCCCATTCGGTACGCCACAGCCGGCGCACCGCACTTTCGCTGAGCTCGGACAGATCCGCCACGTCGCCGTCGGCCAGGCGGTAGTGAACGCTGCCCTCGTTCAGGCACAGGCGCTGGGAGAGCGTGCCGAGCAGCGTCGACTTTCCCGAGCCCGACTCGCCGACCACGGCGAGCACCTCGCCCGGCCAAAGGTCGAGGTCCACGTCGCGGCAGCCCCACCGGTCGCCATAGCGGTGGCCGGCGCCGCGGACCTCCAGCAGCGGCCCGCCATCGACGGTCTGGCCTTCCTTCGACGCGAAGGCCGGCGAGAAACGGGATGGCACGTCGTCTCGCAAAGACGGCGAGGACTGAACGGAGGCCGCTTCCCCGCGGAAACCCGGCGACGCAGGTTCGCCGCCCGCGAGGGCGCCGATCGTCGAGGCCTGGCTCATCGACGGCGCGCTCTCGCTGCTCCGTCCGCAAACGCCATCGCCATCGCCGGCCGTGGCCGCAGATTCGGATGTGGATGTGGATGTGGATGTGGCCGACATTGTGGTCGCACAGTGGTCGGTATCGGAGCAGACGAACATCGAGCCGCCGGCGTCGTCGGTGATCACCTCGTCGAGGTAGCCGCCAACGGAGCCGCAGATCGCGCAGGGCGCCTCGAAGCGCTGTGGCTCAAAGGGGTGATCCTCGAAGCCGAGACTCTCGACGTCGGTGTACGGCGGCACGGCGTAGATGCGCTTCTCGCGGCCGGCACCGAACAGTTGCAGGGCCGGGCTCCTGTGCATCTTCGGGTTGTCGAAGCTGGGAATCGGTGACGGCGCTATCAGGTAGCGGCCGGCGACCATGACGGGATAGTCGTAGGTCGTCGCGACGTGGCCGTACCTGGCGATGTCCTCGTACAACTTGACGTACATCAGCCCGTAGTCCCCGAGCGCGTGCAGGCGGCGGGTTTCGGTCTCGCGGGGTTCCAGGAACCGCAACGGCTCCGGGAGCGGCACCTGGTAGACGATCGTCTGGCCTTCGGCCAGCGGCGTCTCGGGAATGCGGTGTCGGGTCTGGATGAGGCTCGCCTCATCGGTGCGCGTCGTCGTGCGCACCCCGGCGACGGCGGCGAAGAACGAGCGGATGGACACGGCGTTTGTGGTGTCGTCGGCGCCCTGGTCGATGACCTTGAGCACGTCGTCCGGACCGATGACCGCGGCGGTCACCTGGACACCGCCGGTTCCCCAGCCGCGGGGCATCGGCACCTCGCGCGAGGCGAAGGGCACCTGGAAGCCGGGGACCGCGACCGCCTTGAGGAGAGCCCGCCGGATCATCCTCTTCGTCTGCTCGTCGAGGTAGCCGATGTTGTAACCGTCGAGTCCATCGCCGAGCAGCGCTGGTGCGCGCTCCTGCGTGCTCATGCGTGCGCCTCCGTCAGGGTGTGCTCCCGGGTGACAGACGCCGCGTCGTCCAGGTCGCTGTCATCGGTTCGCGCCGGGGGCGCGGATTCTCCACGCGCGTGTTCGGCCTCTCCGATCGGGTGCTCGGCAGCCGCGCGTTCGGCAGCTGTGCTGTCGGCGACGGCCCGCTGGGCGGCGGCGCGCTCGTGGAACTCGGCCCGCAGGCGGCGGACCAGCCCGAGCTCAGCCTGGAAGTCGACGTAGTGCGGCAGCTTCAGGTGCTCCACGAAGCCAGCGGCCTGCACGTTGTCGCTGTGGCTGATCACGAACTCCTCGTCCTGCGCCGGGGCCACGACGCGCTCGCCGAGCTCCCGGGCACGAAGGGCCCGATCGACCAGCGCCATCGACATGGCCTTGCGCTCGCCGCGGCCGAAGAGCAGGCCATAGCCACGGGTGAACCTCGCCGGGGTGTCGCCGTCCCCCTGAAACTGGTTGATCATTTGACACTCGGTGACCTCGATGCGTCCCAGGGGGACGGGAAACCCCAGCTCGGGCGCCACGAACTCGACCTCGACCTCACCGACGCGGATCTCCCCTGCGAACGGGTGCGTGCTGCCGAACCCGCGCTGCGTCGAGTAGCCGAGCCCCAGCAGGAACCCCTCGTCGGCGCGGGCGAGCGCCTGCAGCCGCTCGGCGCGGCTCATCGGGAAGACGGTGGGCTCCCGGGTGAGGTCGGCCGGCTCAGGGTCGCCGGCACCGGGGGCGTGGTCCGGCTCGACGAGCGCACCCGCACCGAGCAGGTCGGTCACCCGGGGCATCCGCGGCCCTGGCCCCGGCCCTGGCCCCGGCCCTGGCCCCGGCCCTGGCCGTGGCCGTGGCCCCGAGTCGGGGCCAGGCTGCGGGCCCGCGGTGTCGCGGTCGGCGAACAGTCGATGGGTGTAGTCGAAGGTGGACCCGAGCTGCTGCCCGCCGGGCAGGTCCTTGAAGGTGGCCGAGACGCGGCGTTGCGGGGGCAGCCCGGCCGTGTCGATCGGCAGCGTGTAGCCAAAGCGCGCCATCGTGGTGCGATACGAGCGCACGAGTGTGATCGCCTCGACCACGTCGCCCTGCGCCTGCACGATGGCGCGCGCGGCCAGCTCGGGGTCGTACAGGGACCCTTCCGTCATGACGCGCGAGACCAGGACGCCGAGCTGACCGGCGAGGGCGGCCCTCGCGATGCGGGGCAGACCCGGGTCCCCGCGGCCCTGCTTGGCGAGTAGCGCGTGAGCGTTGGCGATGGCGCGTTCCCCGCCCTTGACCGCGACGTACATCGGTTCAGTCCTCCTGTTCGGTGTCGACGGCCTGTTCGTCCTCGGAGGCAGTGAGGCGGGTGGTGCGCGGGAGAGCGGTGACCGTGCCCGCGTCCACCAGCAGCAGGTCGACGCCACGCGGGAAAAGCTCGGTATTACGGCGCCAGGCGCCAATGAAGCCGTCTGGCGCCCAGGGGGTGGTGCGCTCCGGCACCCAGGCGGCGGTGACCTCCGGGGCCCGGGGGGCGGTGAGCCCTCCCACCCAAGGGGCGGTGAGCGTGGCGATGCCGTCGATGCCGGGTCCCTGCGCGGTGAACCGCGTCGGCCCCGAGTAGCCCCGCACGTCGAGCACGACCGTGGCCGAGAGGTGGGGCGCCTCATCGGTGCCGAGTGCCAGCGACGCGAGCGGCGGCAGCGCGTCCGGGGTGGCGATGACGAAGCCGGCGGCGGCCGGGTCGGCGGTGCGCCGCGCGCCGGTGTGGAAAGCGAGCCAGGCGGCGGTCTCGACGTCGTGGCCGAGTTCGCCGCCCAGCCAGACGACGCAGTCCTCGTCGAGCAGGGTCAGCGCGACGGCGGCGAGGCCACGGCCGAGCGCCGCGGGCGGCTCGGCCGGCCCTGCCAGTGGGTAGGAGCGGGTGGGGTGGGCGAGCGCGTCGAGGACGGCGAGGTGGGTAGAGTTCCGAACGTCATGACGACGCAGAGCAGGTCTCCCAGCGGGTACGCCACCTGGCGGCTCATCGCCGAGGAGCTGCGCCGCGAGATCGTCGGCGGCACCCGGGCAGCGGGCACGAAGCTGCCCGCCGAGGGCGAGCTCGCCGAGCGCTTCGGCGTGCACCGCAACACCGTGCGCCAGGCCATGGCCGCGCTGGCCGCCGAGCACCTCGTCGTCTCCCGGCGCGGCAGCGGGACCTACGTCGCCGAGCACACCGTGCTGGTGCACCGCATCGGCGCACGCACCCGCTTCAGCGACAGCCTGGGCAGCCGAGGCAACGCGGTGCGGCGGCTGCTCGCTTCGGCGGTCGAGCGCGAGCCGCCCGCCCAGGTCGTCGAACGCCTCGCCCTCGGCGGCGGTGCCGGCCTGCGGCTCGAGACCATGACGTCGCTCGACGGCCTGCCCATCACGCGCGGCACGCACTGGTTCGCGGCCGGCCGCGTGCCGGGGCTCGCGGAGCAGCTGCGCGCCGCGGGGTCGATCACTGCGGCGCTGCGGGCCGTCGGCGTGGACGACTACATCCGGGCCGCGACCACGGTCAGCGCGCGGCACGCCACCGCGGCCGAGGCGGCGGACCTGGAGCTGACGGCCGGCTCGGTCGTGCTCGTCACGAGATCTCTCGACACGCTCACGGACGGCACGCCGCTACAGCTCGGCATCACCCGCTTCGTCGCCGCCCGCGTCGAGCTGGACGTCGGTCACCCCGACCTCGACCTCGACGCCCCGGCGTAACAAGTCCTGGAACCAGGGGTTACAGACACGACGGTCGGCACGGTCGGCTGTCACCGGGGTGTCGGGCCGCTCGGCAGCCCTTCCCGCAGGAGGCGCGCCTCGCGCAGCCTGCAATGGTCGCAGCCTGCGATAGTCGCAGCCTGCGATAGTCGCAGGTACGATCAGGCAACCGGATCGCTACCTAAGGTAGGGAAGAGTGCGCTTCGTCAACCGGGTGAAGGAACTGTCCCTGCTCGACGAGTGGTTCGGGCGTCCCGGACCCCAGCTTGGGGTCGTCTGGGGACGACGGCGTGTCGGTAAGTCGCACCTGTTGACGCACTGGGCTACGGGCAGGCGCGCGATCTACCACGTGTCACGCAACCGGGCGCTGGATCAGGAACTTGCCGCGCTCTCGGCCGCGGCTGCCCCAGTGCTCGAGCTCGCCGACCGAGACCTGGTCAACCGCCCGTTCCGGGACTGGGACGAGGCATTCGAGATCTTCCGGCAAGCAGCCTCGACTGCGCCACTGGTCTTGATCCTCGACGAGTTTCCTGAGCTGGTTCAGAGCGATCCGAAAATCGAGAGCGCGCTGCGCGCGATCTGGGAGGGCATGGGCGACCATCCGGTCCGCCTGGTGCTGTGCGGCTCGGCGGTTCGCACCATGGAGGCGCTGCAGGAGGAGCGCGCGCCGCTCTACGGCCGGGCCACCCTTCGCCTGCAGGTCCGGCCATTTCTGCCCGGCGAGGCGGCGCTGATGCTCTCCGGTCTTCCACCGGCAGAGCGCGCCAAAGCGTGGGGAGTCTGTGGCGGCATTCCTTTTTACCTAGACCTGTGGGATCAGTCGGCATCGTTTCGGGACAACCTTGCGCGACTGGTCGCGAACGAGCATGGGCTGCTCCTCAACGAGGGGCAGTTGATCCTCGCGACCGAGGACTTCGCCGGCGGGCGCCGGGAACGTATTCCGGAACAGGTTCTCCGGGCGATCGCCGCCGGCCGCACGCGGTTCGGCGAAATCAAGGACGCGCTGGGCGTGGATCCGACCCGAGCACTGGCGGCGCTGGCCGATCTTGGCCTGGTCCAGAGGGTGCTTCCGGTTGGCCGCAACGCCGACGCCCGACGCGCCTACTACCGGGTCGCGGACAACTTCTTGGCATTTTGGCTTGCCGTCGCCGAACCTCGCCGGGCCGGCATCATCCAAGGCCTGGGCACCTCCGTGGTGGGAGTAATGGAAGGCCAGTTCGACAACTTCATGGGCGACCGCTGGGAGGATGCCGTACGGGCACATCTCGTCCAGACCGTGGCGGCGGATCCCAGGGTCGCACCCGTTGTCGAGGTGGGCCGGTTCTGGCATCAGTACGGGACCGACCCGGCGGAGATCGATGTCGCCATGCTCAGCGAGCCGGGTGGACGGCTCAGCCTCGCCGCAGAGGTGAAATGGGCACGGCAGGAGGACGGCGCCCGCATCCTGCGGACGCTGATGCGCAAGGCGCACGCGTCGAACCTGATAGGCCCACAGGACCCAGAGCCGCTCTACGTCATCGCCGCACGCGAGGAGGTGACGGGAGATCTGCCCGACGAGGTCCTCCGCGTCACCGCCACCGACGTCTTCGGCTGATGACCATGGCCAGCCCCGTTCGTCGACGCCCGACGCCCGACGCCAGGTCCAGGCGGCCCGACAGCCCGGCTATTCGCCAGGCAGCCGCCTCCCGAGTCGATCTTCGCGTTCCACCGCACAGTTGATCTTCATGTTCAGCCCGGCCGCGACTAAACTGGCATCCTGGTCGGGAGGGTCACCTACAACGATCAGAGTGGGTGAGCGGGCATATCCGCCGGTTCGCGTCCGAGGTGCCGGCCGGGACGGTGGACAGACAGGGGGCGCTGGTCCGTGGCCTGGTTCGAGCAGGCGCGTCGGCGAGCCCTTGCCCGCGCCCGGCTGGCAGGGCTCTCGACGGGCCCAGGGGGGTGGCGGTGAGCGCGCCAACCGACTACCAGGTGATCGCCGAGCTGGCGGAGGCATTCCCGGACAAGGGTGAGGCGGTCAAACTCGTCGAACGCGCTGGGCTGGGTGTGTCCAGGCAGCCAAGCTGGCAGGCGCGAAGTGCCGATCTGTTCTGGTCGGAGGTGTTTCGCCTCTATCGGAACGGCGCTGTCGTCGGTGGCCCGGCCACCTTGCTGCGCGAGGCTCATCTCGCGCTGCCGGGCAACAGGGTGATCGCCGCGGCAGCGTCCGCCGCGGGCGTCGCAGACGCCCGCGTGGCGGAGCCTGTCACCATGTCATCGGCAGCCGGTACCCCTGATGCCGTCGGCGCCGACAAGCCGCCCCCCAGGATGGTCCGCAGCACAGGCGCTGACGCACCCGCAGCGTCCCTCTCCGACGTGAACTTCTTCATCTCCTACACGCATGCGGACACCCGGTGGGCAGAGTGGATCGCCTGGCAGTTGGAGGAAGCAGGCTATTCCGTCTACATCCAGGCGTGGGACTTCGTGGCAGGCTCGAACCTGATGAACATGATGGCGAGGGGCATCCAGCGCGCCGACCGGACCATCCTCGTCATTTCGCACTCGTATCTGAACTCGGTCTGGGCGCGGACCGAGTGGCAGATGGCCCTGCAGCGAGACCCGGACGGCATCCGGAGCAAGGTCCTGCCGGTCAGGGTTGAGAACTGCCTGCTGCCCGAGCCGCTCAAGGCCGTCCAGTTGGTCGACCTGTTCGGCCGGGAACCCGAGGTAGCCAAGAACCTCCTTCTCGGTGCCGCTAAGGGCACGATCGCCGGCAGGCAGCGGCCGACCACGCCACCGGCCTTCCCGGGCGGCGTCTAGGACACCGTTCCCGGGGACGGCTCGCCGGGCGATGGGGGCGTAGTGGACAGGGGCACGGAACGCCGAGATTTCTACGTCTCGTGCGCCGAGGCGGACCGTCGCTGGGGCGAGTGGGTGGCCTCGCAGCTCACGGACGCAGGATTCGACGTCGACAGCGACGACTGGGAGAAGATGGAGGCGCCGACGAACTGGCGCGCCCAGGCGGAGAAGGCGATCCGCTCGGCCCGAGCCACCGTTGCCGTCGTCTCCCGCGCCTATCTCGACACCGTCCTCCCCAGGATCGACTGGCCTGACGGCTCCGACTCCGGAAACAAGCTGCTGGTCCTGCTCATCGAGGACTGCCAGCCCACCGGCCCGCTGCGTGACGTCGTCCCGGTGCGCCTGCACGGCTTCCGGCAGCAGGACCGAGACGAGGCGAGCCGGTTGCTGCGCAACGGGGCGCGTCGCACCGCCGGACGGGAACCGGCGCTACCGGTCGGTCCGGCGGCCCAAGCGGCGCCTGACCGCGACGTCGAGGCGCCCGACGACCCCAGGACCGTCGACTCCCGGCCCGACGAGGAGCGGGTCAGGGCAACCGTCGAGGCGGCCCTGAGGCAGACGGACCCGTTCGGCCCGGACGGCGAGAACCTCGACCGCTATCTCGAGCTGGCAGTCTTCCCCGCGGAGACGGCGGTGGACATCGCCGTCCTCGAGGCCTTCTGGAGCTACACCGCCGGGTGGAACCCCGTACAGGTGAGCGAGTTCTGCGACCGCCTCGGCGAGCTCCACCTGGTCGAGCGTTCGCCGGCCGCTTCGGTGCGGCCCGGCACCGCCGCTTCGGTGGTTCTGCCCGGCGGCGTCCATCGTTTCCTGTATCAGCGGGCGGGCGGCGCGCTCCCGGCGCCGCACCGGCGCCTGGTCGAGGCATGCAGGGCCCGCCTGCGCGCCGAAGGGCCGGACGGAACGACCACCTGGTGGGAGCTCGCCGAGCAGGACGCCGACCTCTTCGGCTACCTGGCAGGTCAGCTCGTCCGCCACCTTCTCGGCGCGAGCCTGCGCGAGGAGGCGTCCGCCCTCGCGCGCGACCCCCGGTGGATCGCGGCGACCCTGCGCCGCACCGGCTCCACCCTTCCCGCCGAACGCGACCTCGCCAGCGTCGCCGTGGGCGACGGCATCCCGCAGGTGCTCGCCCGCGCGCTCGCCCGCGACGCCCACGTACTGACCGGTCCGGCACTGCCCGGTGGCCTCGGCCCCACGCTCGCGGCGGCCCTCGCCGCCTACCCGGAGCTCGCCGCCATCGCGGCCAGCTACGGCGCGACGCTCGCCACGCCCCGTCTCGACCTCGTATGGTCGACCCATTCCGCCTGCCAGGCGCACCTGCGCACCGTGGCCAGCGAGCCGGTGAACGCCCTCGCGTTCACGTCCGATGACGGGGCGCCCGCTGTCGCCGGCGGCGACCAGGTCCTCGCCATCGCCGCCGGCGACGACGGGACCGTGCGGTGGCTGGACCCGGCGACCGGCGCCGACCGTCCGAGAGGTCGTCGCGCCCCCGGCGGCGCACCCGCGGACAAGGTGAACGCCGTCGCGTTCGCCCCGGTCGGGTCACTGGTCGCGCTCGGGGGCGCCGACGGTGCGGTACGGCTGTGGGACCCGGTCGGTGGCGAGCCGCCGCGGGCCCTGTCGCCGGCGCATGAACGAGGCGTGAGCGCCGTGGTGTTCGCTCCCGCGCGAGACGGCCGCGGCCTGCTGGCGACGGCCAGCTACGACGGGACCGCGCACCTGTGGGACCCGACCAGTGACACGCGGCTCACAACCCTCCCAGTCGGCTCGGACGTCTCGGTGAACGCGGTGGCGTTCTCGCCCGAAGGGCGGCTGATCATTACCGCCGCTTCGGACGGCCTGGCACTGCTGTGGGATCTCGTCGGCCCGGCGCCCGTCCTCGAACAGCGGGCGGCCACCACCGACGCGCCGATGGGTGTCAATGCCGTGGCGTTCGATCCCGCCCGCCAGCTGGTCGCCCTCGGCTGCGGCGACGGGCGGGTGCTGCTGTGGGATCCGGAAACCAGTGAACGCCATGAGCTGCCTGCGCACGACGAGCTCGGTGTCGTCGCACTGGCGTTCTCCTCCGGTCCCCGCGGCGGCGTGCTCGCCACCGCGGGTGGCGACCGGACCGTGCGGCTGTGGGACCCGGCCACCCGCACGCCGCTGGCCACGCTGACCGGCCACGGCCAGCCCGTCACCGCGATGGTGTTCTCCGACGATGGCAGCTTGCTCGCCACCGGCGACACCGAGGGGACGGTGCGGCTGTGGGATCCGGGAGCGCGGCCACCCGCGCAGCAGCCTGACCACGGCTACAGCGGCCCGATGAGCGCGGTGGCGTTCTCGCCCGACGGCCGGCGGCTGGCCGCCTGCCGCGACGACGGGACGGTGCGGCTGTGGGACCTGCGAGCGACGGACCTACGACCACCGGGCCTGGGAAACGACCTGCCCGCAGCGAAGCCCGGCAATGGCCATGAACCGCAGGTGACGGCGCTCGCGTTCTCCCCACGACTCGACCACCCTCTCCTGGCCACCGCCGGCACCGACTGGAACGTGAGGCTGTGGAACCCGGCGACGCGCACGGCGGCTCGCCGGCCGCTACGCCATCCCGCGCAGGTGACCGCGCTCGCGTTCTCCGCCGACGGCCGGATGCTGGCCACCGCGGACGCCGACCGGCAGGTGCGCCTGTGGAACCCGGCGAGAGGCACCCGCATCGGCGCCCCGCTGGCCGGGCACCGTGAGCCCGTCGGCGCGGTCGCGTTCTCGCCCAGCGGCGGCCTGCTCGCCACCGCCGACAAGCAGGTACGTCTGTGGGACCTCGGGAGCGGCAAGCAGTGCGGCGGCCGGTTCGGCCATGACGTCCGCGTCACCGCGATGGCCTTCTCCCCCGGCGGCGGGCTCCTCGCGACCGCCAGCCAGGACGGGACAGCGCGGCTGTGGGACCCGGTGGGTGACAACCGCCTGCTGGGCAAGCTGACAGGTCACTCCGGTCCGGTGACCGCCGTCGCCTTCTGCCCCGACGACGACAGCCTGCTCGCCACCGGGGGCGCGGACCAGACGGTGCGGCTGTGGCGGTGGGCGCACGCCACGTCCGCAGCCACGGCCGTAACCGCGGTACGGCTCGGGGCGGAGGTCACGGGCCTCTCCTGGAACGGCGATCTGCTCTGCTGCGCGACGGGTCTCGGGCTGCGGCTCCTACGATGCCGGCGCTGACGGCCTGACGGCGCCACAGCGCCCAGCCACGGCCGGGCCGGGCCGGGCCCGGGCCCCGGGCACCGTTCAGCGGGATCCGGCCCGCCCATGCGGTGCAGCGTGGAAGCCGAAGCGGCGCACGTCTACCAGCCACCGCTGGTAGACAACCGTCTGGAGCAGTACGGCGTTCGGCCCCCCATAGTCGAGGGAGAGCGCGTCCAGCAGGCTGGCGAGCTCGCCCCGGAGCATGCCTAGGCTCTTCCAGGTCTCCACGCTGCTCGTCCACGCCTGCGGGCTGGTCGCCGCGCCGGGGAGCCCGGGCTTCTCCAGGTCGAGCACCGCCGACAGGGTCAGGCCGGAGCCGTCGATCGCGGCCAGGATGTCGAAGAGCCGGTGAGCCTCGTCCGCGTCGCGGACCAGGAGGGCCAGCAGGATCGCCACCACCTGGTACTCACCGCCGGTACCCCGGTAGCCGGGCAGGCCAGCCGCGCCGGGCGCCTTGTAGCCCAGGAAAACGGGCCCGTTTGTCGGAACGGCCCCGATACGTATCAACTGGTAGAGATTGACCAGACGCTTGCCGGCGCGCGGCGTCGGGACCAGTGGGTAGAGCTTCGGCAGGAACTCCTTCTCCACGAACGTCAGCTGGCCCAGGCCGCCGGCCTCCGGCGGACGGGAACGCGTCGGCGTGTCGCCTGCCGCCGGTCGCGTCGCCTCCTCCCGTTGCGCGCTGTCCTCCAGCTCACGCATCAGCGCACGCAGATAGTCGCGGCCGCGTGTTCCCATCTGGGGGATCGGGAAGGAGAGCTGGAAGATCTTCTGCAGGTAGTCGGCCGTGGTCCAGAACTCCTCACCGGGCGTGCCGTCGAACAGCCTGCTGCGGTTGGTGTCCACCGCGTGGCTCAACCAGTCGGGGTCGACCGCGACGACGACGACGAACAGCGGCATCGCGAGCAGCAGGTGCACCGCCGCGAGCACGTCGGCCACGACGCTCGGCGCACACCGGTCGAGGTCGTCGACATAGAGCACGATCCGCTCCAGCGGCCGGCGCACCGGCAGGGTCTCCCGCGCCCAGGCGCGGGCCCGTTCCGCCCTTCTGTCCGCCCGCCCGGCCCACCAGGTCGCGAGCCTGGCATGCCAGGTCGTGGGTTTCGGCCCGGGGGTGGGCCTGGTGTTCTCTTCCTCCTTCACCCAGGTCTCGCGGGCGTCGGCGAGCCTGCTGGACAGCTGGTCGAGGTCCTCGCGCACCCGTCCGACGAGGCCGCGGTAGCCGGCGTACGCCCGCTGGTCGGAGACCTCCTGCAGGAAGGACCCGAGCCCCGCCGCCGCATCGGCGACGATCAGCTGGCGGTCCAGCTCGTGGATGTTCTGGCGGACGCCGGCCAGCGTCCCCTCCAGGCGAGGCCTTATCCGGCGGTAAAGCGACCGCAGACCCAGGTAGGCCCACCGTCCCGGGTAGTAAATGCTCAGCGCCACCGCGACCAACGCGAGCGCCACGGCCAACCCGGCGTCCTGTCCCGCCGCGCGGGACCGTGTCTCGTCCACCGCCCAGTTGACGATCTCCGTCGCCGTATGGGCGCCGTACTTCCAGGCCAGCCCGGTGAGCAGCACGAAGGCGGCGACCCACGCGAGCACCCGTCGGCTCGCCCGCAGATCCGCGGCCACGTCCTGGATCCAGTACCAGGGGGCCAGCAACAACGATCTTGGGGCGATGACCTCGCTGAAGGCTCCTCGCCCCCGCGGCTGATCGTCAATCTTCTGGAGGCCGCCGGTGAGGCGCCGCTCCCGGCGAAGCTCGCGGGCCAGGGCGACGCGCAGCCGGTCGCGCTCCGCGCGGGCCTCGCCCGCCGATCGGACCGGTTCGCGCCCGTCCTGGTGGGCCGCCGCGAGCTCCCGGAACAGGCGGTCGACGAGCCCGGTCCAGACCTGGTCGTCGCTGTAGTGCCAGGCGTTGAAGTCGACCTGCAGCACCCGCTCGACGTATGGCCCCCTGGGCCGCGTGCCAGTACTACCAGCGCTGCCCTTGCCGTCAGCGCTGCCCTTGCCGTCGCTGCTGCCAGTGCTGCCCCCGCCGGCAGTACTGGCAGCGCTGTCGGTACTGCCAGTACCGTCGGCCCGCGGGCCACGGCGCCACCAGCGGCGAGCGGGCTGCGCTGGGAGCGGGCCCTCGCGGTCGTCGCCGGAGAGCTGCCTCTTGACGATCTCCGCCACCTCGGCGCGTATCTGCGTCATGAGGGTGGACTTGCCCGAGCCCCAGGGACCGAGCAGCGCGACCGCCAGTGGCGGCCCCGGCTCGCGCGCCGCGGCAAGCCGGGCGAGCATGGCCACGTCGCCCTCGTTGCCAAGCAGGTCCCGGGCCGGCGGGCCGTCGCTGATCGGCGCGGGTCTGCCCGAGCCTGAGGTGTAACGCGCGAGCGGTTCCAGAGACGCCGGCCGGCCGGGCCCGCGGCGCGTGAACCCGGGGAACGCGGGCTCGGCCGCGTCGCCGCGCCCCTGGCCGGCACCGCCGGTGGGACCTGTCCCGCCAGGGTCTCGCAGGTCGGCATCCACGTGGCATCTCCCCGCAGGCAGCCATCCATCGGTCGCTCAATGGCCGACGGCCGCCCTCGGAAAAGACTCGCCACAGGCCTAGACGCCGCAACCTACTGCATCCACGGTCCGACGAGAGTCGTCCAAGGCTGACCGCGGGGCCGGGTCCCGGCGGGCCGCGGCCTCGTCCGCCATGCGCCGCAGCGCGCCTCACGCAGCCTGCGATGGTCGTAGCCTGCGACTATCGCAGGCTACGACCATCGCAGGTACGATCACGCCATTGATGCACTACTGAAGGTAGGCAAGTGGGCGCGCCGAGAGGACCGGTCCTGCGCGGCCCAGAAGGTATGACATGCGAGTTCGAGCAGGCGCTCGCGTGCTTTCTTCTTCGGCGCGCTGCAGCAGTTCTACTACGACGGCAACAAGCGCACCGCGCGGTACATGACGAACGGTCACCTCACGTCCCGGGGCTTGGACGCCATCAGCGTCCCGGCCGCGCTTCGCCAGGAGTTCGACGGCGAGATGGTGGACTTCTTCCGCCACAAGGACGGCACCGGCATGTTCGGCTTCCTGACATCGCGCCGACTCGCCGCCGACGACGGGGTCCTGCCGACAGACGGTAGCTAAAACCGCCTCATCGAAGGATCACCTCGGCCAGCCCCCCGGCCACCACGGCTCGCCCCAAGATCGCCACTTGATGATCGCCACGACAGTCGCGCCGTGCACGCCAAACCGCCCTCCTGGTGTACCGGACGCGACTCGACCGGCGATCAAGCACGGCGAGGTGACCGCCAGGGCCGACGTTGCCGCCACCCGCGCCGCCCTGCCTGCCGAGTCCTGCGCAACCGGCGCGGCATCGCCGACTCGACCCGACGCGGCTACGGCAGGCCGCGGTGAGCCGCGGTGAGCCGCAGTGAGCCACCCATGCTGCATCATGAAAAAATCAAGGTCGACTTCTTGAAAATTAATCTCGATCAAGATAGAACTTGAGATATGACCGGACGAGCGATGGATTGGCAGGAGCTTACGAACCTGACCCGAGGCCAGCCGTTCGCCGTCGAGCGGGTGCGCCTGGCAGGCACCGGCATCGCGATCGAGGGCGAGTTCGAGCTGCCGCAGCTGGCTCAGCTCGGCGTCGAGGACCAGGTCTTCGTCACGGCGTTCGTGCGGTGCCACGGCTCCATCAAGGAGATGGAAAGGATCTTCGGGGTGAGCTACCCGACGATCAAGGCTCGGCTGAACCGGATCACCCAGATGCTCGACTTCGTCGAGACCGATCCGGCACCGTCCCGGGCCGACGTCATCGACCGGCTGCGCCGCGGCGAGATCACCGCGCAGCAGGCGTTGTCCGAACTGGAGGGCCGCACATGATGCCGCAGCTGGTGACCGTCCGGTTCAACCGCCCGGACGGTCATCCCATCTGGATCTGGGTGCCGGTACTCCCCGCGGTGCTCGTGTTCTCGCCAATTCTGGTCCTGGCCGCGGTGGCGGCGATCGTGGCCTGCCGCGTGTACCGCGTCGACGCAGTGCCGGCGCTCGGCGTGGGCTGGCGCATCGTCTCCGCGCTGCCCGGCACCCGGTTCGACATCGAGCAGGGCCGCACGGCCGTGCTCGTCACCATCCGATAGGAGAGGTTCCGATGAACGAACAACGCAAGGACATCCTCGACATGCTGGCCGAGGGCAAGATCACCGCGGAGGAGGCGGAGCAGCTGATCGCCGCGCTCGAGCAGGACCAGCCGCCGGCCGTGTCGAGTCTTGGCGCTCCGTCGAGAAGCAGGGCGAAGTACCTGCGGGTGGTCGTCGACGGCGGCGACAACGGCGAGACGGGGCGCGTCAACGTGCGGGTGCCGCTGCAGCTGCTGCGGGCCGGCGTACGGCTCGCAGCCCTGATCCCGCCGCGGGCACTCGACCACGTCAACGCGCAGCTGGACAAGTCGGGGGTGCCGCTCGACCTGAAGCAGCTCAAGCCCGAACAGCTCGAGGCACTCGTCGAGCACCTCGACGAGATGAGCGTGGAGGTCGACCAGGCCGATGCCAAGGTGCGCGTGTTCTGCGAGTAGGCGCCCGTCCACCTGGACGGGCCCTCGAGAGAGTGCTGCAACACCCTCCCGAGGCCGCGCCCGCACCAGCAGTACACGGTTGAACCAACTTCCTGAAGTCTAGCCGTGACCCTCGATCTTTCGCGACGCGCCAGTCGTCGGGTGGGGTGCCGCCGATCCGGCCGCACCCCACCCGACGACCCGGAAATCGCTCTCACAGACACCGAGCGCGCCCAGCCAGCGGGGGACGAGACTCCGGATTGATCGCAAAGAGGGCCAAAAACGGCCTGCGTAGTCTGCTCGGCAGTAGCGTTGCCAGTGGCACGCGTACTCATCGGCAAGAAGGGCCAAGACCCGTGGATGAGCCAGCCGGTCAGACGATCATCGCACGACCGGATGCGGTGGCCGTGGCCGTTCCCGCCGCTCTCCCCGAGCGCTCGTTCCCCGAACGGTTCCATGCCGCCATGGAGAGCGTCAGCGGGTGGCTTCCGTTTGGGTTGTCGCGGATCGTCACTCCCAGCATTCTCGGCTTCGCCGTCATCAACGGGTTCACGTTCGCCGTCGACCTCATTCTGCTGACGGCATTCCACTCCGGGCTGCGGTGGCCGCTGCCCGTCGCGATCACGCTCGCTTACCTGGCGGCCTTCGGGCTGAGCTTCCTGCTTAACCGCAGCTTCAACTTCCGTTCCCACGGCCCGATCGGCGGGCAGGCGACTATCTACCTCGTCGCCATCGGTATCAACTACGCGGTGTTCATCCTGGGCGTCACTGACGGCCTTGCCCGCCTCGGCGTCGAGTACCACATATCCCGGCTCACCGGCGGCGCGTGCGAAGCGATCTACATGTACAGCGTCATGCGCTGGGTCGTCTTCGCGGACCGGGGACGCCGGAAGCAGGAGCAACAGCTAGCAGGAACCTCGACGCTCCAGCCAGGAACCCATGACGTCCAGATCGACGTCGCGGAGGCATGACGTCCATAGGCACGCCTGCCGCCCACCTCACGGAATGCCTCCTTTGCCGCTGGAACACCCGCAGGTTCATCAGATGCGCCAGGTCCGTGTCACACTCGGCAGGGGCGGTGTGGTGCCGGAGGATCGATGCCGGCGTCGGTGGTCGCCGGACCCGGGCGTGTCGAACGTCGCCGGAGGCCGCATGGACCTGCCGTTGTTCCCCACCGACCCCTCGGACGGCCGCCGATGAGGCGCCACGTCGCTCGGCCGGCACCGCCGGTCCCGGCGCCGATCAGGGACCGCCCACCGGCCCACACCGCCGGGCTGGCCGGCAGGCCCGGCCCGCTCGGAAGGGGCAGGGACCTGCTCCGGCTCCAGCGCACCTACGGCAACCGGCATGTCCAGCGTCTCGTCCGTGCCGGCGTCCCGCGGCTGACGGTCCGCCCGCCGGGTGACCGTCACGAGCGCGAGGCCGACGAGGTCGCCGGCCGGGTGGCCGAGGGGGGCCATACCCCGGTCCCGGCCCCGATCCGCCGTGTCGGCGGGACTGGTGGCGAGGCGGCGCACCCGTTCGTCGAGTGGGCGATCGAGGGCACTCGTGGCTCCGGTCAGCCGCTGCCCGACGCGCTGCGCCGGCCGTTCGAACAGCGGCTCGGTGCCGATCTGGGCGATGTCCGCCTCCACACCGACGCCGCGGCCGACGGCCTGAGCCGGCTGCTGCAGGCCCGCGCCTTCACGACGGGCGGCGACATCTACTTCCGTCGCGGCGAGTACGACCCCGCGACCACGACCGGCCGCCGCATGCTCGCCCACGAACTCACTCACACGGTCCAGCAGACCGGCATCGACGGCGCACCCGCACCCTCGGCCAGCACCCCCATCCAACGCATCTGGACCCACGAGGGGGTGCCTCTGACGGACCCGCAGCTGAAGGGCCTGATCGTCGCGCTCCTGCCGATAACCCGCCCGGATAAGCAGGGCGCGCTGAAGAACCTTATTGGGCTCGGGCGCGACGACGAGGAGCATCATGACGTGCAGCTCGAGCTCCTCGATAAGTACGGGTACAAGGGCGTCGACCTCGACAACATCTTCGACGACGGCTCGAAGAAGCGAAAGAAGGTCGACTCCAACGAATCAATCGGCGGCTCGAAGAAGCAAAAGAAGGTCGACCCCGAAAAAATCCCCGATGTCCCGAACAAACGAGGTGAGGCCTTCTCGGCTTTCACCAGGTCGTTGAGTGACCGAGCCGCCAAGCCACAACGGAAGGCGAGCCCGCCGGCGGCTGTCCGGAACCTCGGGGCGTACTGGCCCGCGGCGTCTCTCAACGAAGTTCTGGGCATCTACGGCAAGGACGTCGTCACCGCCGTCCTTCAGGCGACCACGTTGCAAGATCTGAAAGATGTGGCCGAGAAAATCCAGGTGAACGTCGCAACGATGGACAAGCGGCAGCCTGGCTACCGCAATAGCCTGCGAAAGGGCAAGCCCTCGCTGTTCTGGAAAGCCACGAACCCCACGAACGAGCGGCTCGGCGAGCTGGCATCGTACGAGGCCACGGGCACGATCGGCGAGCTCCTGGACTTAACCCGGCTCCGGCGACGGCATTCGGCCGAGTACCCACGACGCACGTGGTTCATCCGCCACGAGGGTGGGTCGGGTGCTGCAGGGCCGGATGTGATCATCATCAAGCAAATACCGAGCGAGCAAGACCCGACGTCGTACACGTGGCGGATCGTCTGCCACGAGGTGAAGCTGTCCCTCCTCGAAGGTGGCTGGACGTACGGCTACGGCGATGGCGATGAGTCCGGATTCCCGTCGATCTACCGCGCCAACTACGACTCCAAAAACCAGCGGATCTGGCCCCGCACGATGAGCGCGGAAGAGTCCCTCTGGTCCGCGGGCTCCCAGGCCGAGCCAGTCCTCGAGCTCTATCTCGCGAACGTCATCACTGCCGACAGGGAAATCCCGCTGGACGTCAGGTCGGAGGTGGCCGGGGCGCTGCGGAAGCAAGCGAAGACCTTGCGGCATCCGAAGACCTTGCAGCATCCGGAGGGTCAGAAGCTCAGTCCGGGCGTGCGGAACGACGACCAGATCATCCATATCGATCTTGACGAATTCGTCGACATCGAATGGAAGTTCACCTCCTTCGGTCGCTCCGAGCTCGAGAACACCACGGTACCAATGTCGAACGTGAGTGACATCATCAACCAGTCCAGCTACGACGACGCCCTCCAGGTGTGGTTCGACTACATGGACCGCCCGGACCAGTCGGAAGAGGGGTCGGCCGGCAGCCTGGTCCACTCCCCGGAGCCGCGGATCATCGCCACACCGTCGGCCACGCTCCCGAAGGTCCCGAAGATTCCGCTGCTGACCAACAACAACGTGCCGCCGCCGAAGGCACGCGAGACCGAGCCGCCCAGGCAGCCGATCAACAACCCGTGGAAGGCGCAGACGCAGAAGGCCGGGCCGGCGATCACCGCGGTGAACGGGAAGAAGACGACGACGGTGGCCGAGGTCCGCAATGATTTCGTAGAGAGGACAGGCAGGTCGCGCGACAGAGTCAAATACACCAAGTTTCTGGAAGAGGCCTACGACAAGTACGGCAGTCAGCCATACAACCTGTTCGGGCAGGAATTGAAACATCGCATGCTCGAGGAGGCATTGAAGAAATTCCCGACACTGAGCGAGTGGATCGAAGAAGACTGACACTCAAAAGACGGCAGTGTCCAGCGACGGACCCTGCCGCACTTTCGACTTGAGCAGGATGACGGCGAGGTCGGCGGCGCGACCGATGGCGGCGTCGACGCCGTGGCGGTGAATGGCGTGGGCGAAGGAGCGCAACCGCGCAGCAGCGACGGAACTGGCCGAGTGGCGTTGTTCGAACCGTGCGGTATTCCGTTCGAATGGAGATCTTGAGAGCTTCCGGGCGGATCGCGCGGACGAGACTGGGTGAGCTGGCTCGGCCGGGGCCGTCTCGCCCCCGGCCTCGCGACGATGACCAGCCGCAGTCCAACTGACGCGCTCAGTCCGGCGGTCGCATCCCGACCGTGGACCCTCGTCGACCGGCACGCCGCCACTCCGGGCGGCGAGCCGGTGACGCTTCGAGCACCTTCGGCCGACACGTCCAGACGGAGGAGATCCTCAAACCGCGAGGCGGGCATCGACAGATCCATTGCAGGAGACCAGTCAGATCCGTGACAGAACCACCGTGAAATCCGTGGCAGAAGGCCCGACAAATTCGTAGTTGATGTAGGGTGTAGCCCGTGAGCAGCCCCTCGCAACGCCTGATACCACGCCGACTCGAACCCATCATCGCCGCCCGGATGACCGAGGAGCCGGTCATCCTCCTGCAGGGGCCACGCACGGTCGGCAAATCGACCCTGCTGCGCAGCTTGGCGGCTCGGGTCAGTGGCGAGATCGTCGACCTCGACGATCTCGCCACCCGGGACGCGGCCGAGCGAGATCCCGGGCTGTTCGCCAGCGGTCCCAGCCCGGTGTTCGTCGACGAGTACCAGCATGTCCCAGCGATCCTGGACGCGATCAAGGCAGAACTCAATCGCGACGCCCGGCCTGGTCGGTTCGTCCTGACCGGCTCGGCCCGCCACGAGGCGCTGCCCCGCGCCGCCCAGGCCTTGACCGGCCGGTTGCACCGCATCCCGGTCTTCCCTCTGTCCCAGGGCGAGCTCATGGAAGTCCATGAGCATCTCGTTGATGACCTGTTCACCGACCCCACAGCCGCGGTTGCGGTGGCGACCACCTCCCGCACCATGCGCGACGAGTACATCGATCGGGTCGTACGGGGGGGTCTCCCCGCAGCGCTCGCGCGCCCTTCGGCGGCCTCCCGCAACCGTTGGTTCGACGACTTCGTCAGCCTCACTCTCGAACGCGACGTCCAGGAACTCGCCAAGATCCGCCAGGCGGCCACGATGCCGGCCTTCCTCGCCCGGCTCGCCGGCCAGTCGGGGCAAATCCTCAACGTCACCCGAGCGGCCTCAGACGTCGGACTGGACGAAGCCACCGCACGCAACTACCTGCGTCTCCTCGAAGCCGTCTTCCTGCTCGCCCGGCTGCCCGCCTGGGGCGTCGCGTTGACCGCCCGCGCCACCAAGGCGCCAAAGCTGCACCTCGTCGACTCCGGGGTAGCCGCCCGGCTGATGCGCCTCACGCCAGCGAAGCTGGCCGCCCGCAGTGCCAGCGCGCTGACCGATTTCGGCCACCTGCTCGAGACGTTCGTCGTCGGCGAACTGCTCAAGCAGGCCTCCTGGACGGAGTGGGTCATCGACTCCGGCCACTGGCGCACACAGGACGGCGACGAAGTCGACCTCGTGCTCGAACGCGACGACGGCATGATCGTCGCATTCGAAGTCAAGGCCTCCGGGCGCGTGCCGGGCCCAGACCTGGCTCCCCTGCGCAAGCTCCGTGATTCCGCCGGCGACAGGTTCCTCGCCGGCGTCGCCCTCTATCTCGGTGCCCGCTCCTACACCTACGAAGACCGCCTGCACGTCATGCCCGTCGATCAGATCTGGACTCCCTGACGAGAACCCGCGGCGATCACGTTGCGTGCCGACCACCGAGGCCCCAGTCGGTTGCAAAGGCTGCAACAACCCTCTCAGAAGGGAGAGTCAGCTTCACTCCGTCCCTGTTCGGCCAACAGATCGGCCAGCCGCCGGGCGGCATCCCAGTCGCCGGTGTCCGCGCGGGCCCGCAACTCGTCGACGCGGCCCTGCCCGGCCAACAGATCGGCCAACCGCCCGGCGGCATCCCGGTCGCCGGTGTCGGCGCGGGCCCGCAGGTGTTCGGCGGCGATGGTACGGGCGAGGTTGTCTTGGAGGAGAGCGTGGCGGAACTGCCAGGTGGTGCCGGCTTGTCGCAGGACGCCGCGCTGGTGCGCGTCGTCGAGGAACAGCCACAACCGTGCGGGGAGTTGGCGCCGCATGAGCAGTTCCAGGTGGGCGAGACGGAACCGGGTCCAGGTCCACAGGCCCGCGCCGCCGCGGTCCCTGGCCTGTTCTGGCGAGGATGGGCACTGCGGCTCAACCCCTCGGGCCTACTCGACTCGCTCACCTACCGCACGACGCTGTCCGCATTGCTGCTCCTCGCCGGCACCGACAACCTCAGTCACCGCGACGCCATCAAGCTTCTCGGCCGCCCCCTCACTCCCGGCTCGCAGCCCACCCTGATCGTCACCCAGTCCGCGACGCCGGGGTCCTCGACACCGTGGCCACCGTCCTCGACCAGCTCGCCGTCGCGCTCGACACCCACGGATCACCCATCGACTACGGCCGGCGGCGCCGCTGGAAACGCCTGACCAACCCTGACTTCGACGAGCGCGCCTGGCGCCGCCAGTGCGCCCAGAACCGCGCCCGCCGGTTGGCAGCTCCCCGGCCGACCACATTCGCCCGGCTCTACGTCGCCGAGCTGCTCACCGGCATCCACCCCCACCATTTGCCCTCACCCGCCCGCCTCGCCGGGACCGACCGTCCCCCCTACGCAGCCTTCGTCCGCCGCCTCCCCACGCCGCTCGACGACTACCTGCACCACCAGGGCCGCCGCATCCTCCCAGGCCCGCATCAGCGAACCCCTCGAATGGGAACCCCCCATCGACTGGATCAGCCCCGTCCGCTGGCCAGGACCCGACCCCGCCTCGGCACCCCGCGGCGACCAATGGGCCCGCGCACCCGGCCGCACCCCCGCGGACCCACCGACAGACCCGCCACACCCACCCAGCGCCGAACAGCTCAGCGCCTACGTCGCACAGGGCCTCGGCCCCCGCCAGATCGCCAAAGCGACCCGTTGCCCACCACCCCTGATCAGCCAGCTCCTCACCCACGCCGGACTCAACCGGCCCGCCCCCCGAGACGTCTTGGCCACCCTCGACCCCGCCTGGCTCCGCCACGAATACGAACACAAACACCGCGCGCTAGGCGACATCGCTGCCGAACTCGGCATCCACGGCAAAGATCTCAGCGTCCACGCCCGCGGCATCGGCATCCACATCCGGCACGGCGCCCGCGACCGCCACGTCCTCGGCGCCCACGGCGGGCCCGACGCCTTCCCGCCCACCATCTGGGCCGCCTTCACTGGCTTCCGAGCCGAACAGCGCATCCGCCGTCTCCTGGCCACACCCGGACACACCAACCTCCACCAGGCGGCCAGAGCCCTCGGCACGAAACAGCCCAACCTCATCGCCCAGATCCGCCGCCTCGAACACGCCGTCGACGCCGAACTCCTCCACCACAGTCCCGAACACAGCCCCATCACCCTCACCGCGGCCGGCGAACAGTTCGCCCGCGACGTCCAACCCGCCCTCGCTCTGCTCGACCGTCCAGCATCGACCCAGACCGGAAAGGCGACCAAGTAGTCGCCGGCCCTGAGCCCGCGACTGACCATCAACCCCCTCACCAGGCCCCGAACTGTCGGGGCCGCGCACCTACGCCCCGCTCCTTGACTTCAAGTGAACTTCAACTACGACAGTCGACGGGAGGCCAAAGGGAGGGCACATGCAGGTAATCCGAGTGGCGCGGTTCGGCGGTCCCGACGTATTGGTGCCGGCCGAGGTCCCCGGCCCTCTCGCCGGTCCGGGACAGGCGGTGATCGACGTGGCAGCGGCTGATGTGCTCTTCTTCGACACCCTGATCCGCTCCGGCATGGCCACCGCGTTCATCCCGATCAGGCCCCCTTATGTTCCGGGCAACGGCGTTGCCGGCACGGTGATCTCGGTCGACCCGGGCACCGATGTGAGCTGGATCGGCCGGCGGGTCGTCGCCCATACCGGTGAGCAGGGCGGATCGGGCGGCTACGCCCAGCAGGCGGTCGTGGCGGTCGACGATCTGATCCCGGTGCCCGACAGTCTGGCTCTGCCGGAAGCGGCAGCCCTCCTCCACGACGGAGCCACCGCGCTCGGTCTGGTCGAGAGCTTCCCCCTCCGACCCCGGGAGTGGGTGCTGATCGTGGGGGCGAGCGGCGGTCTGGGCGCTCTGCTGACGCAACTTGTTCGGGCGGCTGGCGCACGGGCCATCGGAACCGCCCGGGGCCAGGCGAAGCTGGAGCTGACCAGGACACTCGGCGCCGAGGTGGTGATCGATAGTTCCGAACCGGACTGGCCTCGGCGGGTCATCGAGGCGACCGAAGGACGCGGGGCGGACCTCGTCTTCGACAACGTCGGAGGAACGATCGGCCGCGCCGCGTTCACGGCGACTGCGGCGGGCGGACGGTTCTCCGCCCACGGCGCCCCAGCCGGCGGGTTCGCCCACATTGATCCCGACGAAGCGAACCGCCTCGGCGTGACGGTGCGAGGAATTGAACAGGTCCAGTTCACACCCGTGGACCTGGCACGGCTAGCAGGAAAGGCGCTGTCAGCGACCGCCAAGGGACTGATCAGGCCAGTCATCGGACAGACCTTCCCCCTGGAACGGGCCACCGACGCCCATCGAGCCATCGAGGCCCGAACCGTGACCGCAAAGACGCTCCTGGAGGTCCGATGCCACTCGACGAGCAGTACGTCCGTTTCCTGACCGATCACCACCAGGGCCGGCTCGCCACCGTGGCGCCTGACGGCACGCCGCAGAACAAGCCCGTCGGCTACCAGTACAACCAGGAGCTCGGTACGATCGACATCGCCGGGTTCAACATGGAGTCCTCGGCCAAGTACCGCAACATCACAGCGCACCCAGACGTGGCATTCGTGGTCGACGATGCCATCGGCGAAGGCGCGGCGGGAATGCGTTTCGTCGAGGTCCGAGGCCACGCCGAGCAGGCGCGCACCGACCCACCCACCGACCAACAAGGCGTCAGCGGACACATTATCCGCATCCACCCGCGCCGTGTGGTGAGCTGGAACGCCGACGCCAACCACCCCGGCTTCCACACCCAGACCCTGAAACCCAGCGCGCCGGGTGATCAATAGTTTGCGACAAGACCACCGTTTCCCGCCCCGGGGTAGCCGGCAAGATCCGGCCACAGGCCGCGCGAAATGGCCAACCACCCGCAGCACACGGGCAGCCCCGGTGGCCAACAAGACCGTCTTCCCTACTCAGAATGGCCAACTAGATCCGATCCCTACACCTCGACACCCTCGGCCGGGTTCCACGAGGCCACCGGCAGCAGCACCGGCACCGGATCGTCCGGCCTCCGTTCCCCCAGCAGCCCCCTGGTCAGCAGGACCGCCAGCACACTCTTGCCCGCCCCCGGCTCGCCCAGCACCACCAGCTGACGAGGCGGCAAACCCCGGAACGCGGCCGTGATCTCCCCGACGTCTCCCCGCAGCGGCAACTGCCGTCAGGCCTGCGGACTGCCATCATCGAGCACCACCTCACGCCCGGCAGCCACCGGCCGACCGGTCGGGGGTAGCGAGCGAGATCACCCTCGCTACCCCCGACTACCTGCGCAGACTGCGCCTGGGCGGAATCAGTCGGAATGTTGCATCCGCTGCAATACCTCTCGTACTCAGCTGCAGCCGCTGGTGGAGCCGCACTGTTCGCAGACGTAGCAGCTGCCGGCGGGGCGCATCGTCACGCCGCAGGTGAAGCAGAGCGGGGCGTCGACCGCGGTCTGGGCGAGCAGTGACTGGCCGGGCGCGGCCGAGCGCAGCTCCAGCTCGACGAACTCCGGCCCGTGTGCCTGCGCCGCCGCCGAGCCACCGGCTGCAGAGCTGCCAGCGCCGCCAGAACTGCCGGCGGACGGAGCCCCGCTCCCGCCAGCGATCGCGCCGGCGGCCGGGTCCGTCAGGTCCTCGTCGGCCGGGGCTGCCGCGCCGCCGTACTGGGTGGAGACCTGGCGGGCGCGCTCGGTCGCGGTCAGGATGCCGAGCTCGGCGCGCTGGTCCTCCGACAGGTAGTCCAGCGCGAGCCGGCGGAACAGGTAGTCCATCACCGACTGGGCGATCCGGACGTCCGGGTCGTCGGTCATGCCGGCCGGCTCGAAGCGCATGTTGATGAACTTCGAGACGTAGGTCTCCAGCGGCACGCCGTACTGCAGCGCGATCGAGATGGCGATCGAGAACGCGTCCATCACGCCGGCGAGCGTCGAGCCCTGCTTCGACATCTTGACGAAGATCTCGCCGAGGCCGTTGTCCGGGTAGGAGCCGGCCGTCATGTAGCCTTCGGCGCCCCCGACGGAGAAGGACACCGTCTGCGACGGGCGGATCTTCGGCAGCCGCCGCCGCACCGGCCGGTGATCGGTGGGGTCGGTGGAAGCGGCCACGAGGGCGGCCCCGATCGTGCCCGCGGTGGCCTCGGCGATCGCCTTCGCCTCGTCCGCCGACCGCTTCGCGCCCCGGACGTCGGTGAGCGGCTGGCCGACCTTGCAGTTGTCCCGGTAGATCGCCAACGCCTTCAGGCCGAGCCGCCAGCCCTCGAGGTAGATCTCCTCGACGTCGTCGACGGTGGCCGTCTCCGGCATGTTCACCGTCTTCGAGATCGCGCCGGACAGGAACGGCTGCACGGCGGCCATCATCCGCACGTGGCCGATCGGGGCGATCGCCCGCTCACCGATCGCGCAGTCGAACACCTCGTAGTGCTCGGGGCGCAGGCCGGGCGCGTCGACGACGTGGCCGTGCTCGGCGATGTACTCGACGATCGCCTCGACCGTCTCCTCCGGGTAGCCCAGCGCCCGCAGCGCGGCCGGCACCGTCTGGTTGACGATCTTCATGCTGGCGCCGCCGACCAGCTTCTTCATCTTCACCAGCGCCAGGTCCGGCTCGATGCCGGTGGTGTCGCAGTCCATCGCCAGGCCGATCGTGCCGGTCGGGGCGAGCAGGCTGGCCTGCGCGTTGCGCCAGCCGTTGCGCTCGCCGATCGTGAGGCACTGCTCCCACTCCCTCGACGCCACGGCGAGGATGCGCGCGTCCTCCGTGTGCACGGTGCGCACCGCGTCGTTGGCCGCGGCGTGCTTGCGCATCACCCGGCGGTGGCCGTCGACGTCCCGGGCGTAGCCGTCGTACGTGCCGACGACGCCGGCGAGCTCGGCGGAGCGGCGGTAGGCGGTGGCGGTCATCAGGGAGGTGATCGCGGCGGCGAGCGTGCGGCCGCCCTCCGAGTCGTAGGCGCGGGCGCTGGCCATCAGCAGGGCGCCCAGGTTCGCGTAGCCGATGCCGAGCTGGCGGTAGGCCCGGGTGACCGCCGTGATCTCCGGCGTCGGGAAGTCCGCGAAGCAGATCGAGATGTCCATCGCCGTGATGATCAGCTCGACGGCGTGGACGAACCCCTCGACGTCGAACGTGCGGTCCGCGCGCAGGAAGCGCAGCAGGTTCAGCGACGCCAGGTTGCAGCTGGAGTTGTCCAGGTGCATGTACTCGCTGCACGGGTTGCTGGCCGAGATCCGGCCGGCCTCCGGCGTCGTGTGCCAGTCGTTGATCGTGCCGTCGTACTGGATTCCCGGGTCGGCGCACTCCCAGGCGGCCTGGGCGATCTTCCGCATCAGGCCGGCCGCGTCGACGGTCTCGATGACCCTGTTGTCCATCCGGGCGCGCAGGTCGAACCCGTCGCCGGACTCGACGGCGCGCATGAAGTCGTCCGTCACCCGCACCGAGTTGTTGGCGTTCTGGTACTGCACGGACACGATGTCCTTGCCGCCGAGGTCCATGTCGAACCCGGCGTCGCGCAGCGCTCGGATCTTGTCTTCCTCGCGGGCCTTCGTCTCGACGAACTCGACGATGTCGGGGTGGTCGACGTCCAGCACCACCATCTTCGCGGCCCGCCGGGTCGCCCCGCCCGACTTGATCGTGCCGGCCGACGCGTCCGCGCCGCGCATGAAGCTGACCGGCCCGGAGGCAGTGCCGCCGGAGGACAGCAGTTCCTTCGACGACCGGATCCGCGACAGGTTGAGCCCCGAGCCCGACCCGCCCTTGAAGATCAGCCCTTCCTCGCGGTACCAGTTCAGGATCGAGTCCATGTTGTCGTCGACCGCGAGGATGAAGCAGTTGTGCACCCGCAGGCCATTCGACAGGTATTCGCCGCTTTCGGTCTGAATGTCGTAGACCGCCAGCTGGCCGAGCGACTCGATCCGGTCGATCTCCAGGGTCTTGGCCGCGTTGGCCCTGCGCCCCGGAATGTCGAACGACCGCTCCAGCTTCTCGGCCTTCACCGGGTCGATGAAGCCGATCTCGTCGGCGAAGGTCCGACGGTCACCGGCGTTCTGGATCCTGATTCCCCAGGTGTCGTGGCGGTTCGGGCGCGGATCGCGCTTACGCCCGACTCGCGCGAAGATGCCGAACCGGGCGAGAAGCGCCTGGACGCCACGGATGAGGTCCTCGCAGATCATGTCGAGGCCGACCAGGGTGGAACGCTCACGCGTCGAGATATAGCCCTCCGCCTGGAAGAGGCTCCGCAGATATGCCGCGACCACCGGCAAGGGCGCGCTGAACAACCGCGCGGGCACCCGCATATCCGCACCGCGCGTTCGCAGGTCCCATTCAGTAACGAACTGGTCCAAGGCGGTGCCATAGAGTCGAAGCCGCCGACAGTCAAGAGTCGCGTCCTGGGTGACCACGGTCCGTTCATGGCTGTGGACACCGGGAAGCACAATGTCGACCGCGGACGTCACCCACGCACGCTCGGCATCAGTGACTGTCATGGCCTCGATGGTCAAGGAGCGGTTCGTGCCCTCGTACTGGCCGACGAACCCGTCGGACTGCAGCCAGCCAGCGAGCGCGGCCTCGGCGGTCTCGCGCCGGGTGATCTCTCTCTCCCCCGGAGCGACTGTCCGGTACCAAGACAGCTGGTTGCCCGGCCGCAGCTCGCCAGCGGGGACGAACGCGCCCGTGCCCAGCCCGCTGACCCGCCAGACGAGGTGATCCGGGGTCACCTCGAGAGCGTGGCCGGCCTCGGTCCAGATCCGCAGGACCTCCTTGGTGCCGTTGGACTTGGTCGCGACGACCCTGGTCAGTCCGTGGGCGTCAAACACCTTGGCCCCAACAAGGTTGCGCTCCACGATCTCGCCGATCGGGATCAGCCCATCCGGAGTGCTGACCAGCGCGTCGTACGGTTGGCAGGCCGATACCTGCTGCGGAGCCGGCGTTCCGACGTTGAACCAGACGGGGCTGTTGAAGCTGAACATCTGGTTGAGCAGCATGTAGGCGAGCTCGTGCTCGAAGATCTCCGCGTCCTCGTCGGAGGCGAAGTAGCCGTTCTCCCGGCCCGCCTTCCCGTAGGTGTGGACCACCCGGTCGATCAGCTGGCGCAGCGACGACTCGCGCTGCGGGGAGCCGACCGCGCCGCGGAAGTACTTGCTGGTGACGATGTTCGACGCGTTGATCGACCAGGTCGTCGGGAACTCGACGCCGCGCTGCTCGAAGTTGATCGACCCGTCCCGCCAGTTGGTCATGACGACGTCCCGCGACTCCCAGGTGACCTGGTCGTACGGGTGCACGCCGGGCGTCGTGTTGCGACGCGTGATCCGCAGGCCGGCGCCCTTGGCGGCGCCGGCCTTTCCCGTCCTGCCGGCCGGGCGGTCGCTCCCGCCTGGGACGGTCGCGGCCTCGCTCGCCCCGTCAGCGGGGACGGCGGGCTTCCCGGCGGTCGAGGCGGCCTTCCCGTTGGAGCTGGCCTTCTGCTTCGTGCCGCGGGTCTCCGTCATGACGCTCCTCAGCTCTGCTCGTCTCTGGGGCCGGTCGCGCGGGCACGCCGAAGAGAACCGGCGGCCATGCGACCCGGATCCGGCCGGTGGATGCGCGTCACGTCTTCCGCGCATCGATCGGCCTTGTCGATGTTGTGTGGATCTGCCGCGTCGGGTGCGACGCGTTGATGACCTGCCGCGCGCAGGCAGCCCGAGGTCTAGGGTCCGGAAGACCTGGGCGAGGCGCCGACGACGTCCCCGGGTAGTTCCTGGCCGGCCTGGTCGGCGCGTAGTTGAGCGATCGCCTGCTCGAAGTCCGCGAGCGACTCGAAAGACAGGTAGACGGACGCGAACCGCAGGTAGGCGACCTCGTCGAGCTCGCGGAGCGGGCCAAGGATCGCCAGGCCCACGTTCTCGGCCGCGACCTCGGCGGCGCCGGACGCGCGGACCGTGTCCTCCACCCGTTGCGCGAGCCGGGCAAGCTCTTCGGAACTCACCGGCCGGCCCTGGCATGCCTTGCGGACACCGGCGACGACCTTCGCCCTGCTGAACGGCTCGGCGGCGCCGCTGCGCTTGCGCACCTGCAGCGACGCCTCCTCCATCGTCGTGAACCGCCGCCCGCAGGACGGGCACGCCCGTCTGCGCCGGATGGCCGCGCCCTCATCGGCTTCCCGGCTGTCCACCACTCGGCTGTCGGGATGCCGGCAGAACGGACACCGCACGGCTCCTCCCTCCTTCACGCCCCTGTAGTAGCAACCACGGGCAGGTGTGAACGCGTCCATGTCTCGGCTGGATCGGCTGGATCCGTCGCTCCCAGGGCATGGCTGACGCAGGACATGGCGAGCCGGCCGGAAGCGTCGACCGCCGCGCCTCGGCACGGCGTCGCGAGAGTTCTCCACAGCTTCTGCGCAACGTTGTAGATCCTGACGCTGCTTTATCCTAACTACAAGCTGTGGAGTACTTACAGGTGTGTAACTACAAGATGTTGTGCTGCCACACTAGCGCACGCCCGGATCGTCCGTGAGCATGCCCCCCGCGCGTGTCGGGTCACATCACGCCGGGACACGTCCGCCCGGCCCCCTCCCTCGGCAGCCTCCGGCACATCGCCGCAGGTCGCGGACTCGCCGCCCGCACATCGGCGGCGCCACCGTTCACCAGGCGTGACGACCCGCGTCCCGCGCCTCCGGGCTGGCCCGCGGCGCACGCCCGACGACGACGCGACGCCCGCGCCCGGCTGCTTCGGCCGGGCGCGGGCGTCGGGTAGGTCGGGCGAGAGGGCAGCCGGTGAAGGGAGGGAGGGCAGCCGGTGAAGGGAGAGAGAAAGGAGGACAGCGGTAAGGACAGGTAAGGAGCGCAGAGAGCAGCGAAAGGCAGCAGCCGGTCAGAGGGCGGCGAGCGCCCAGTGGACCGCGAGCCAGCCGGCACTGGTGGCACCCCAGAGGGCAAGGGCGAGCAGAACCGCCGCCACGACCCGGCCACGGCCGGTCAGCCGCAGCGCGGGCGCCGGCCGAGCTGCCTGCCGCCGGTCCAGCCTCGCGCCGGCGACCGGGTGCTCGGCCGCGACGGCCCGCGCCAGCGGGCTGGGGACCGGCGGGGTAGCGCTCGCCGGACGTCGGCGGGTCGGCACGGGCAGGGCGATCACGTCGGCGCCATCCGGCTGCCGGGGCGCCGGGCGTCCTGGGACCACGGCGGCCCCGCGCGGGTTCGTCACGCCATCCTCCTAGCGGCCGGGTCGTAGCCCGGCACAGCGCGTCGAGAGAAGCTCAACCAACGTTGGGAGTACGGGACCGGAGTCCCCGGCGAACCACGCCTGCGGGTCGCGAGGGAGCCGTCCCGGCAGAAATCTGGGCCATCGAGAAGGTAGCCCACGGTCTACAGATGGCGACCGGCGCGGTGGCCGGTCACACGGGCAAGGACAAGGACAGGGCCCGCTTCGAACTGATGGTCGATTCTTACATGCACAAGGCCGACAGAGCGCGCAGACACGCTCGAACGCCTGTTTGAGATTCACGCGTCACCGGGCTACGGTCGTCACACGATCGGACGCAACCTGGCTCCCCTTATCCACAGGGGTCGGCACAGGTCGGCGCCGCACAGGTCAGCGGCAGTGCGCACAGCTGACCCGGTCGGGCAGCATGACCTCAAGGCGAGGAGAACCTAGGCCATGACCACGCAGGGCAGGGGGCCACGGAGGGCCGGGCGCCCATCGGCGAGCCGCGACGAGGACAGCGGCGGCACCGTGCGCGACTTCCCCGACGGCCCCGTCGACGACGACGGCCTCACTCCCCGGCAGCGCAAGGTGCTCGAGGTGATCCGCAACGCGGTCGAACGCCGCGGCTACCCGCCGAGCGTGCGCGAGATCGGCGAGGCGGTGGGGCTGACCAGCACAAGCAGCGTCGCCCACCAGCTCAAGATGCTGGAAGACAAGGGCCTGCTGCGCCGCGACCCGAACCGGCCGCGGGCCATCGAGGTGGTCTCCCCCGACGGCAGGCGGCCGGTCAGGCCGATCCCGAAGAGCCGGCAGGCCGCCGGCACCAGCAGGGCCAGAGGCGGCGCGGGCCCGCTGCGGGTGCACACACTCGGCTCGGCGGACGACGCGCTGGCCCGCGAGGGCAGCGATGAGGACATGCTGACGGCGGCGACGGCCTACGTGCCGCTGGTGGGACGGATCGCGGCCGGTGGGCCGATCCTCGCCGAGCAGGCCGTCGAGGACGTGCTGCCGCTGCCCCGTGACATCGTGGGTGAGGGCACGCTGTTCCTGCTCCGGGTCGTCGGAGACTCGATGATCAACGCGGCGATCTGTGACGGCGACCTGGTGGCGGTCCGCCAGCAGCCGGTGGCGGAGAACGGTGAGATCGTCGCCGCGCTGATCGACGGTGAGGCGACCGTCAAGCGGCTGCGCCGCCGGGACGGCCACGTCTGGCTCCAGCCGGAGAACCCGGCCTTCCAGGACATCGCCGGCGATGACGCCACCATCCTGGGCCGCGTCGTCGCCGTCATGCGCCGGGTCTGAGTCCACAGGGGTTTCGCGGTTCGTCGGGTCGAGCCCGGCGTCCGGCCGGCGGGTGGTCGTCGGCCGGACGCCGGGCTCGTCTTCCGACATCGATGTACGGCTATCGATGTACGGCTTACGTCGGCTTGCGGTGGATGGAGTAGTCCAGGACGAGGAACGGGAGGCCGAACACCCAGGACTCGTGGTCGGCTCGCAGTTCGCCGTCCTGGACGTAGACGTCGAGCCGTTCGGCGAAGCCGTGGACCGCGCCGGCGGCCAGCTCCTTCGTCTCGGGGTCGACGTAGGTCAGGTAGTGCCCGGGCTGGTCAGGGTTGCTGCGGCTGGACAGAACCAGGCCGCCGCCAGGCCGCGCGCTCGGCGCCAGGGTGGCCGTGAAGCTGGCCGCAGGCCCAGCGCGCCGGCCACCCGCCGACGACCACCCCCACGACGATCGGCCCGGCCCCGGTCGCCGCTCCCAGCGCCCAGGCCAGCGGAGCCGCGATCACCGTGCTCATTACGATGCGCGACCACAGCGCGGGAATCTGCCCCGGCCGCTGCCGCGACCGCGCGACCGCCTCCGACGCCGCGACCCCCAGGCCACAGAGCACGGCCGCGACCACCATGGCGACGATGCCCCACCGGGTGGTGAGCGAGAGCCCGGCGAGCATGCCGACAACAGCGGCGAATCCGAGCGAACCGGATCTGCCGGCGACGCCCGATTCCTCCACGACCACGCCAGGAACCTATCCGCTGCCGGGAGGAACTCCGCCGATCCGCTGCGGTCCGCTCGACGGCGAGGCCGAGCCAGGCGCACCGGCCGGCGTGTCGGAGTCAAAACCCAGCTCGACGGGAGCACCGTGGACCCGGCGTCGGCGGACCCGGCGTCGGCAACCCTTCGTATCGAATCAACTCCGGAGAGGAAACAACTAGCGACACTCGTCGGCCCTGAGATCGAGAAGGATGGGCGATGCGGACATCCCACGGTGCGCCGGCCCGCAAGGGCGCCACCGCAACCGTCGGCCTGGCGATCCTGGCCGTCGCGGTCACGGCTTGCGGCCAGTCCTCGATCCCGGGTACGACATCGACTGGTATGCCGGCCACGACGTCCAGCCCGACGGCGACGGGATCAGTGGTCGCGGTCAGCGAGACCGAGTACAAGATCGAGCTGCCGCGGACGAGCTTCCCCGCCGGCCGCTACACCTTCGTGGTGACGAACCAGGGCAAGGAGCCACACGCCCTCCGCGTCGAGGGGCAGGGCGTCAAGACCGAGACGCCCACGATCGAGCCAGGCGGGTCGGCCGTCCTGGCCGTGACGCTCCAGCCCGGTGAATATGTGCTGGACTGCCCGGTGGACGACCACGCGAAGCTGGGCATGCAGCAGGACATCACCGTCAGCTGATCCACTTCGCCGCCGCTCACGCCCCCGGAACACGCATCCGCATCCCGGGGGCGCGGGCCGCGCCTGGCGGTCGTCAGGCGTCGACGCGCTGGCGGTAGGAGTCCAGCTCGGCGGCGAGGCCGGCGGACACCCGGGCGCGAAGCTCGGTGCCCGCCGCGGTGTGGGCCTGGCCGAGGACCTCGCCGGACGTGTGGATCCGGGCGACGAGATCCCCACGGCTGTACGGGACGAGGACGTCGACCTCGACCTGCGGGCGGGGCACCCGCACGGCCAGGGCCTCGATGAGCTCGGACAGGCCGGCGCCCGTCCTCGCCGACACGCACACCGCGTCCGGCGCGATCCGCTTGATGCCCGCGACCGTCGTCTTGTCGGCGATGTCGGTCTTGTTCACCACGACCAGCTCGGGCACGTTGCCGGCGTCGATGTCGTTCAGTACCTCGCGCACGGCCGAGATCTGCCCGACCGGGTCCGGATGCGAGCCGTCGACCACGTGCACGACCAGGTCGGCGTCGGCGACCTCCTCCAGCGTCGAGCGGAACGCCTCGACGATCTGGTGGGGCAGGTGGCGGACGAAGCCGACCGTGTCGGTGAGCGTGAACGCCCGGCCGTCCGGCAGGGTCGCGCGGCGCACCGTCGGGTCGAGGGTGGCGAACAGCGCGTCCTCGACCAGCACGCCGGCGCCGGTGAGCCGGTTCAGCAGCGACGACTTGCCGGCGTTGGTGTAGCCGGCGATCGCCACCGACGGCACCGCGTTACGCCGCCGCGCCGACCGCTTGGTCTCACGGACGGTCTCCATCTCGCGCAGCTCGCGGCGCAGCTTGGCGATCCGGGCGCGCAGCCGGCGACGGTCCGTCTCGATCTTCGTCTCACCGGGGCCGCGGGTACCGATGGGCGCGCGCCCGCCGGAGGCGGCCTGCCGGGACATCGACTCACCCCAGCCTCGCAGCCGCGGCAGCATGTACTGCAGCTGCGCGAGCTCGACCTGCGCCTTGCCCTCCTTGGACGTGGCATGCTGGGCGAAGATGTCCAGGATGAGCGCCGTCCGGTCGATGACCTTGACCTTGACGACCTCCTCCAGCTGACGCAGCTGGCCCGGGGTCAGCTCACCATCGCAGATCACCGTGTCGGCGCCGGCCGCCCGGACGACCTCGGCCAGTTCCTTGGCCTTGCCGGAGCCCACATAGGTGGCCTGGTCCGGCTTGTCGCGGCGCTGGACGAGCGCGTCGAGCACGACCGAGCCGGCCGTCTCCGCCAGCTGGGCGAGCTCGGCCATCGAGGTCTGGGCGTCCGCGATCGTGCCGGCCGTCCACACGCCGATCAGGACCACACGTTCCAGCCGCAGCTGGCGGTACTCGACCTCGGTGACGTCGGTGAGCTCGGTGGCAAGCCCCGGCATCCGGCGCAGCGCGCCACGTTCCTCGAGCGCGAGCTCGTCGCCTGCGTCGTCGTAGAAACCGAGGCCCGGCAACGTGATCGTGCCGCCGGATTCGTCCGTGCCGTCGTCGGCGCCGGTGTCGGCCGCCAGCACCCTGGCGACCGCCTCGGAGAAGTTCCCGTCGCCCCGCGCGGCGTCGAGCCTGCGGGCCGGGCTGGTCAGTGCGGATTCAGCGGGAAGACTCATACCGTCCGTTCCAACACGGCCGGCCCGCGCGCTGATTCCGCGCGGCGCCCGGCCGGTCTAGCTTGTCCGGGATGTGCGTCCAGGACGCCGTGCCCGGCGCCCACCGGCCTAGTGAACCCGGCCGTCGGCCGTCTCGGCTCGTCAACGCCAGCCAGCTCGCCCAGGTTCCGAACGCCCACCGATGTGGACACCCATTCCCCGGCTTCACCCCGGTGACGCGGATGCCGGCCGCGTCTCCGATGCCGGTAGCGTGCCACGCCGAGCGGCCCGTCGCGACGGGATTTCCTCCCGGGACCACATTCTGGCGCGGCAACGGCGGCGCCTGGTCCGCGTCCAGCGGCCAGGCGCGGCCCCCGAGGCGAGCGGGGTCAGGCAGGCAGTGCGGCTGCCAGGACCGGCTCGGCGGCGCCGGGGACTGCCGCGAGCCAACCGGGGCGCAGGAGGCCGTCGCTGACCAGCACGGCCGGGCCGCGCAGCCGGACCTGGTCGTCGTCCCACAGCACCGTCAGCCGCCCGCCCGGCACCTCCACCGGCACCGCCGCCCCCGGGCCCCTGCCGGCCCGGACGGCGCTGGCCACCGCGACCGCGCAGGCCCCGGTCCCGCACGACAGCGTCTCGCCGACCCCCCGCTCGTACACCCTCATCGCCACGGCGTCCGGCGCGCCGATGACGATCTCGACGTTGACGCCGTCCGGGAAGACGTCCAGCGGGACGTCCGGGCGGCCGGTCAGGTCGAGCGCGGCGAGGCCGGCCGGGGTCAGGTCGTCGACGAAGCAGACGGCGTGCGGATTGCCCATCGAGACGTGGGTGGCCCGCAGGGTCCGGCCCGCGGCCGTCACCGTCACCGCGTCGAGGGGGCCGACCGACGGCGGGCCCATCTCGACCGTCACCTCCCCCTCGGCGGGCACGTCCGCGACGCGCACCCCCGCGCGGGTCAGGACCGGGATCAGGCCGGGCCGCTCGTAGCCGGCGTCGACCAGGTAGCGGCCGAACACCCGCAGGCCGTTGCCGCACATCTCGGCGAACGATCCGTCGGCGTTGCGGTAGTCCATGAACCAGCGAGCCGCGCCGTCCTGCCCGGCGGCCGGTGGTGCTGTCGGCGGCGCTGCCGCCGGCGGCAGCGCCGCCGACAGCACCACTCGCAGGACACCGTCGGCCCCGACGCCGGTCCGGCGGTCGCACAGCGCCCGTACCAGCTCCGGCGTCAGGTCGAGATCGCCGTCCGGGTCCGGCACGATCACGAAGTCGTTGCCCGTCCCGTGACCCTTGACAAAACGCACGTCTGGATCCTACGGCGACCAGGTGGACCCGGCAGGCGCGATCAGGCGGTGGGCTGCATGTCGTGGGGAGCGGGACGGGGGGTGTCGTCGGCACGAGGCACGCGGGCGTGGGTGGGCCGGCCGCGGCCCAGCACCAGTTGGCGGGCGTCGTCGACGGACAGCGGCGGGCAGAAGGCGGGACCGGCGGCGCGGTCACAGCCCAGGTCGGTGACGCGGGCGGCGAACCGGGCGGAGTCGACACCGTCGACGAGGACGGCGGCGCGGCGGCGGTGCGCGAGGGTGACCATCGAGGCGAAGACGGCCTCACCCTCGATGTCACGCAGGGTGGCCCGCAGGAACCGGTCGTCCATCCGCACCAGGTCGAGGGGCAGCAGGTCCAGCGTGGCCGGCGAGCCGATCCAGCTGCCGAACGCCCGGACCGCGACGGCCACGCCGCTGGCGCGCAGCCGGTCGAGCAGTGGCGGCAGGGACGGGCCCGCCCGGCCCAGGGTCTCCTCGGTGAACGCGAGGCCGACGGCGCCGGGCGGCAGGGCGCCGCGGTCACGGACCAGCCCGATCACCTCGGCGGCGAACGTCGCCCGCGCCAGCTGGCGGGAACCGATGTGCAGCCACAGCCGCGGCGGGCGGATCTGGGAGCCCGACGCCATCCGGTGCCACGTCCGGCACTCGGTGACGGCGGCGCGCAGCGCCCACAGGTCGAGCTGGTCGGCGAGGCCGGCGAACCGGGCGACGGCGCGGACGTCGGCCGCGTCGAGCAGGCCCCGCTCGGGGTGCGCCCACTGGAGGCGAGCGGTCATGCCGGGGACGGAACCTGTACGCAGGTCGACCTCAGGCTCGAAGGAGAACCGGAGGGTACCGTCATCAAAAGCGGCATACAACGCACGGATGAGCGCCAGGTCGAGCTCGGTCACGCAGGCCTCTCCCGGACGCCGGGACAGACCAACCATCCTCACTGGCGCACACAGCGGGAGAACGGCCGGTCGCGGGTCAGGCCGCAGGGCGCGGGGACCGCGAAGGCACGCGCCCAGAGGCCCTTCCAGGTATCTCCGAGGTATCTCAGGTACCAGGTATCGCAGGTGCTTAGGGGTACTAGGTATCGCAGGTACTAGAGCGAGCCAACCAGGCGGCGAACGGTGCCGACGTCGGGCTGGCCGAGCCAGGATATCCGCGGATCGCGTTTGAACCACGACCTTTGGCGACGCGCGAACCGGCGCGTCGCCGTCACCGTCGCGGCCCGAGCGTCCTCGGACGACGCGAACTCACCATGGAACCAGCCGAGCACCTGGGCATAGCCGAGCGCTCGCGACGCCGTCCGGCCGGCCGCCAGCCCAACCTCGTCCAACCTCCGGACCTCGTCGATGAACCCGGCGGCCCACATCCGGTCGACCCGCAGGGTGATCCGCGCGTCCAGGTCGGGCCGATCCACGCCGATCATGACCACGTCATAGCGGGACCGATGCTCCGGCAGCGTGGCGGTGAACCCACCGGTGAGCGCGACCACCTCGAGCGCCCGCACGATCCGCCGCCCGTTGGTCGGCAGAATCGCGGCCGCGGCCGCAGGCGCGGTGGCGGCGAGCTCGGCATGCAGCGCGGCCGGACCCACCTGGGCCAGCCGCTCCTCCAGGCCCGCGCGCACCGCGGGGTCGGTGCCGGGGAACTCCAGTTCGTCGAGCACCGCTCGCACATACAGTCCTGAGCCGCCGACCAGGACCGGCAGGCGGCCCTCGGCCAGCAGGCGGTCGACGATGACCCTGGCATCACGCTGGTAGCTGGCGACGTCGGCAGTCCTGGTCACGTCCCAGACGTCGAGAAGATGGTGCGGGATCCCCCGCCGCTCGGCTGGCGGAACCTTGGCGGTGCCGATGTCCATCCCGCGATAAAGCTGCATCGAATCGGCATTAATGATCTCAGCGGCGCCGTCCGCCAATGCCGCGACGAAGTCGATCGCCAGATCGCTCTTGCCCGCCGCCGTGGGCCCGACGATCGCGACGACGCGGCCGCGTGGACCTCGATCACCCTCCCGCACGCGGTCCAGCCTGCCACGCGACGAGCCCCACCGGCCCGCCGGCACCGGGCCAGCCACCTCAGCGTCAGGCAACCTCAGCGTCAGGCAACCTCAGCGACGGCGTCCGAGGCCGGAGGCGCCGCCTCGGGTGAACCGGCGGCGGCGTCACGGAGGAAGGCGACGAGGACGTCGACGGTACCCGCGGGATTCTGCGTGGCAGGTGAGTGCATCGCGTCAGGGATGACCGCGTAGCGGGCACCGAGCCGGGTCGCCATGTCGGCCTGCATGGCCGGCGGCCACGCGTCGTCACCGACGCCGTGGGCGACCAGCAGCGGGAGCGTGTGCGCGGCCGCGGCCGCCGCGGCCGCCGCGACCTGGTCACGCTCCGCCAGCAACGCCTTGCCCATCACGAGCATGCCCCTCTCGGAGCTGGCGAAGAAGCGCCGCCGCAGGAACTCGACCTCCTGCGGCGTACGCGGGATGGCGTCGATGGCACGCACTCCCTCCCAGACGGCCGCGACGCCGCCCTGCCCGTGCAGCAGGAACATCGCATGCAGCGCCAGCGCCCGCGGACCGACGATCGCCGCCGGGCCGGAGCCGAGCAGCACGACGGATGCCAGCGCCGCCGGCTGGTTGAGCAACGCGGTTCTGGCGACCAGCCCGCCGAACGAGTGGCCGACGAGGTGCACCGGCCCGCCCAGCTCGGCGGCGGCCCGGGCCACGTCGGCGGCGAGGGCGTCGAGGGAGAACTGGCTGTCTGGCCCGTCCGGGTCCGCAGCGGACTCGTACTGTCCACGCTGGTCGACCGCGACGGCATGCAGGCCAGCTGCGGCGAGCAGCGGCAGGATGGGGGCGAAATCCTCCTTGCTGCCCGAGAAGCCGGGCAGCATCAGCACAGAGGGCGCATCGTCCTGTCCAGCAACGAGCGCCGCCAGACCGGCAACGGTCGTGCGCCGCGGCGTGCCAGTCCCGTCAGTGGCCGTCGTCACCCGGAACCTCCCGTTCCCACACGCACACGAAATAGCCGACGCCATAGGGCGCATCCGCGTAGAGCAGGTCGGCGTTCCACCCGGCGGCGCTGGCCGCCGGGGCGGTGGCGACGGTGGCGACGGTGGCGGTGGCGGTGGCGGTGGCAGCCCGGGCGGCACCGGCAAGCACCTGCCAGGAAGCCCTGCCGGCGACCAGAAGATCCGCCCCGAGCCCCGACTCGAGGCCAAGCAGCGCGTCGATGCCCACATCTGCGAGCGCTCGCTCCACCCGCTCGTCGTACGGCCCCGCCCGCTCGTCGAGCGAACCGGGAGCCTTCGCCGTCCGCCGCGCGCTCCCGTCACCCATGACCAGCAGCGCGACCCGCTCCCCCGCCGCGTCGGCGTCCGCCGCCAGCCCGGCGCCCAGCGCCGCGGCGTCGGCCGGCTCGGCCTTCGGCGACACGCCGAGGCCGCGACGCGCCACCGCCCAGCCCGTCTCGGCGAGCAGCCAGGCGCCCACAGCCAGCGAAAGCGGCAGCCGATCGACGACGGCGCCGGCGTCGGCGCCACCGGGGCCGGAAACGGCGGCGTCGGAAATGGCGGCGGCTCGCGGGCCGAGCGCGACACGAAGGTCAACACCGAAACCGCGGAAGTCACCGACCGCACCCGGCGGATAGGCCCGGGAGCCGGCGGCGAGCGCCTCCGGGTCGTCACCGACGACGACCACGACATCAGGGTTGGCCGCGCGCAGCCGCCGGACGGCGGCCAGCGCCGGCTCCCGGGCGGCGACCGGCTCGTGGGCGCCAACCTGGGGAACGAGCAGTGGCGGATGCGGGCAGACCGCCGCGGCGACGAGAGGCACGGGGCTACCGTGCTCCGGCCGGCGCCCCGGCAGGTGCTGGGGCGCCGGCCTCGGCCTGGGTGCAGGAACAGCCCGACGCGGAGCAGCCGCAACTGCTGCCGGTCTGGCTGGCATGGGCGGCGGCACTGGGGGGCACGCCCAGACTGGGCATGCCAAGGCCGACCGAGGGGCGGGGCGCAGGCCCCTGGCCGGACTCCCAGAGATCGCCCGCACGGGTGCGGCGGGTGGTCAGCGGCGCGCCGTCGGCCACGAGATAGTGCGGGGCGCCGTAGGTCACGGCGGTGGTCACGACGTCGCCGGGGCGCAGCCGGGCGAGCGCGGCGAGCACCGCCGCGTCGTCCGGTGCCGAGCTCGGCAGGCCGGACCGGGCCCTGGCATTCGCGTCGGGACCGAGGTGGACCAGCCGGCCGTCACGCGCCCGGCCCGAGCGGCGGCCCGTGGCGTCGTCCTTGCGGCCCTCGCCCTCGGCGACGAGCACCTCGACCACGCGGCCGACCTGGGCGCGGTTCTCGTCCAGCGAGATCTCGTCCTGCAACGCGACGAGCCGGGCATAGCGCTCGGCGACGACATCCGGCGGGACCTGGTCGTCCATCGTGGCGGCCGGGGTTCCGGGGCGCGGCGAGTACTGGAAGGTGAACGCCCCGGAGAAGCGGGCGGCGCGTACCACCTCGAGGGTGTCGGCGAAGTCGGCCTCGGTCTCACCGGGGAAGCCGACGATGATGTCGGTGGTGATCGCCGCGTCCGGCAGGGCGGCCCGCACGCGCTCGACGATGCCGAGGTAACGGTCGCGCCGGTAGGAGCGGCGCATCTGGCGCAGCACCGCGTCGGAGCCGGACTGCAGCGGCATGTGCAGCTGCGGGCAGACATTGGCGGTCTCGGCCATCGCGGCGATCACGTCGTCGGTGAAGTCGCGTGGATGCGGCGACGTGAACCGGACCCGTTCCAGGCCGTCGATGCGGCCGCAGGCCCGCAGCAGCTTCGCGAAGGCGCCAGGGTCGCCGAACGAGCGGCCGTAGGAGTTGACGTTCTGGCCGAGCAGGGTGATCTCGGCGGCGCCGTCGGCGACGAGCGCCTCGACCTCGGCGAGCACGTCCCCTGGGCGGCGGTCACGCTCCTTGCCGCGCAGGCTGGGGACGATGCAGAACGTGCACGTGTTGTCGCAGCCGACGCTGATGCTCACCCAGGCGGACGCGTGGCTGGCACGGCGCGCGGGCAGCGAGCTGGGGAAGACCTCCAGTGCCTCGGCGATCTCGACCTGGGCGGCGGCGTTATGCCGGGCCCGCTCGAGCAGCACCGGCAGGCGGTGCAGGTTGTGGGTGCCGAAGACGACGTCGACCCAGGGCGCCTTGCGGGTGATCGTGCCGCGGTCCTTCTGCGCGAGGCAGCCACCCACGGCGATCTGCATACCCGGGTTGGCCTTCTTCGACGGGTAGAGGTGGCCGAGGTTGCCGTAGAGCCGGTTGTCGGCGTTCTCCCGGACGGCGCACGTGTTGAACACGACGAGATCCGGTGTGTCGCCGTCGGCCGCCGGCACATAGCCGGCTGATTCGAGCAGCCCGGAGATCCGCTCGGAGTCGTGCACGTTCATCTGGCACCCGAACGTGCGTACCTGGTAGCTACGGCCGCTCACCCAACCAGCCTAACCGGCGGCCTTAACGGGCGGTTTCGATGGCGCGGGTCTCCCGAACCACGGTGACCCGGATCTGGCCGGGGTAGGTGAGCTCGTCCTCGATGCGGCGGGCCACGTCGCGGGCCAGCAGGTGGGCGGCGGCGTCGTCGACCTCTTCGGGAACCACCATCACCCGGACCTCGCGGCCAGCCTGCATAGCGAACACCCGCTCGACGCCCGGGCGGTCGCCGGCGATCTGCTCGATGCGTTCCAGTCGGCGGACGTAGGACTCGAGGCTGTCGCGGCGGGCGCCGGGCCGGCCGCCCGAGATCGCGTCGGCGGCCTGGGTGAGAACCGCCTCGACGGAACGCGGCTCGACCTCGTTGTGATGGGCCTCGATGGCGTGGACGACGTCCTCATGTTCGCCGTAGCGGCGGGCGATCTCGGCGCCGACCAGGGCGTGCGACCCTTCGACCTCGTGGGTGAGCGCCTTGCCGAGGTCGTGCAGCAGGGTGCCGCGTTTGGCGATGGCTGCCGGGAGGCGCAGCTCGGCGGCCATCACGCCGGCCAGGTGGGCCGACTCGATGAGGTGGGCCAGCACGTTCTGGCCATAGCTGGTGCGGTAGCGCAGCCGGCCGAGCAGGACGATCAGCTCGGGATGCATGTCGCCGATGCCGACCTCGACGAGGGCGTCCTCGCCGGCGCGCACGCAGCGGGTCTCGACCTCGCGCTGGGCGCGCTCGTACTCCTCTTCGATGCGCTGCGGGTGTATCCGGCCGTCGGCGACCAGCGCGGCCAGCGTGATCCGGCCGACCTCCCGGCGGACCGGGTCGAAGCAGCTGAGCAGCACCGCCTCGGGTGTGTCGTCGATGAGGACGTTGACGCCGGTGACCGACTCGAAGGCGCGGATGTTGCGGCCCTCGCGGCCGATGATCCGTCCTTTCATCTCGTCACCCGGCAGGTGCAGCACCGACACGACCGACTCGGCGGTCTGTTCGGCGGCGACCCGCTGGATGGCCAGGGTGACGATGCGCCGGGCCCGGTCCTGGGCCTCCTCCTCGGCGCGAGCCTCGATCCCGCGGGCGAGCGTCGCGGCCTCCAGGCGGGACTGCTGTTCGACGACGGAGAGCAGCTCGGTCTTCGCCTCGGCGAAGGTCATCCCGGCGGCCTGTTCGAGGGCGGCGAGACGACGGGCGTCCAGCTCGTCGGCGTCCCTTGCTCGGCGGGCAAGCCCCGCGTCCCGCTCCGTGAGCTCCCGGTCGCGCGACTCGATGCGGCGGGTCTGGTCCTCGAGTGCCGCCAGCCGTTCCTCGACCCGCGCCTCGCGCTGGGTGAGCCTGTTGTCCCAGTCGCGCAGCTCCTCGCGCCGGGCGCGCAGCTCGGCGAGGGCCTTGTCCCGCTCGGCCTGGGCCTCGCGTCGAGCGGCCTCGGCGCGGTCGCGCTCGGCCTCGGCGAGGGTGCGGGCCAGCGCTTCGGCCTTCGCTCCGGCCGCAGCCTCCGTCTTCTCTCTGGTGGCCGTCTCTGCTTTGGCGATGGCGTCGGCCTGGGCGGCCAGCAACGCCGCCGTTGTCTCCGCGTCCGCGGCGGCTGGGGCGGCGGCCGCCGGGCCGGACGCCTCGACCTGGCGAGCGCCTGCGCGGATCAGTCGCGCGGCGACCAGGATCAGGATGACAACGGCGACCAGCACCACCGCGACGAGGGCCACGAGCACGCCGACCACCGCTGCTCCTCCCGGGAGGGGGAAGCCGGGTTCTCGTCTGCTCCGCGCGCGGATCTCGACGGGACGCTGCTCCCCAGGGACAGCCGGCCCACTGGGAAGCCAGCCGCAGGCCGGCCAATCGAAGCCGACCCCGCCGGTTCCCCTGGAACGGGCCGGAGCGGCGAAGGACCCACGCCAGACGGCGGTGTCCACCAGGGCGCGGGAAGCCGCAACCACGTCTTCCCTACACAGCCGGCGCACACTCAGCGTTGCCGGACGCCTACCAGGCGCGAAGATAGGTGTTCACGCCGCAGCTAGGCCCCGACAGCGCCATGGGACGCCGGAGTTACCCTCGTGTGTAGTTAGCCAACTATCGGAACCGCGTAGTCCGCGGGAGTCCTCGCACTGTTGCCGAGAGTAGGTCGCTCCCTTTTCTCAGGTCAAGGAATGCCGAATAGCGGGGCCATTGGCCCTGGTCCGCCCGGTCAGCCGTCTCCAAGGCCCGGTTCGTCGACGTCCGCAGTTCGGGGCTCGTCCTCAAGACCGCCGCCGAGGTCGTCGTCCGGGCCAACCAGCTCGGTAACCACCCGGACCGCGAGCTCCGTCGAGTAGCCCTTGCGGCCCAGCATGGCGACCAGGCGGCGCATCCGGACGTGGCGCTCCAAGCCGTCCATGGTCCGCAGCCGGCGGGCGACGAGCTCCCGTGCGGTGGCCTCCTCACCCTCGCCGTCAACCTCCGCGAGCGCGGCGACAGCCACGTCGTCGTCCACACCGCGCCGTCGCAGCTCGGCCGCCAGCCCCCGCCTGGCCAGTCCGCGGTTTTCCCTGGCCGAGGAGACCATCGCCGCGGCGAACGCGTCGTCGTCGATCAGTCCAACCGCCGTCAGCCGGTCGAGCACCGTCTCCGCGACGTCGTCGGCAACCCCCCGCCGCCGCAACGTCCCCGCCAGCTCCGCCCGGCTACGCGCCCGCACCGCCAACTGCCGCAAACAAATCTCCCGGGCCACCCCCACCGGATCCCGCCCGGCGTCCACCGCCCCCTGCCCCCGACCGCCGACCACAGCCATCCGCCCTCTCTAGACGAACATTCGACTCGTTCTCCAGCAGACAGCCGGCATGAAGGTCTCTCGAGCAGGTCCAAGCCCTACACGCGAAGCCGATAGCCCTAGGGACTGCCGGGGCAGAGGGCGAAGCCTCTGTCATGAGGTCCGGGACTCAGACCGGAGCGATCCGAGCCCCGGACACCAACCGGCATTCGGGCCAACCACCCGGGGGGTCCAGGGGGCGAAGCCCCCTGGCGTGGGGTCCGGGGTTCGATCCCGGAGCAATATCGCGGGCTGGCCGCCGGGAAGCCGACCGGAGGTCGGCGAACACGGCGCCTCAGCCAGGCCGCTCCCTTAGAGATCAACAGGAACCGGGGCGAGGGCGTCACCGTCGAGGGTGGGGACGATGCCGAGCTTCTCCTTGATGCGCTTCTCGATCTCGTCGGCCAGGTCGGGGTTGTCGCGCAGGAAGTTGCGGGCGTTTTCCTTGCCCTGGCCGAGCTGGTCGCCGTCGTACGTGTACCAGGCGCCGGACTTGCGGATGATCCCGTGCTCAACGCCCATGTCGATGAGCGAGCCCTCGCGACTGATGCCACCGCCGTAGACGATGTCAAACTCGGCGGTCCGGAACGGCGGCGCGACCTTGTTCTTGACGACCTTCACCCTCGTCCGGTTGCCGACCGCGTCCTGGCCGTCCTTGAGCGTCTCGATCCGGCGGACATCGAGCCGGACGGAGGCATAGAACTTCAGCGCCTTGCCACCGGTCGTCGTCTCCGGCGAGCCGAACATCACGCCGATCTTCTCGCGAAGCTGATTGATGAAGATCGCGGTGGTGTTGGAGCTCGACAGCGCGCCGGTCATCTTGCGCAGCGCCTGGGACATCAGCCTGGCCTGCAGGCCGACGTGACTGTCGCCCATCTCGCCTTCGATCTCGGCCCGCGGCACCAGCGCCGCCACCGAGTCGATGACGATGATGTCGAGCGCGCCAGAGCGGACCAGCAGGTCGGCGATCTCGAGCGCCTGCTCGCCCGTGTCTGGCTGGGAGACCAGCAGGTTGTCGGTGTCGACGCCGAGCTTGGCCGCGTAGTCCGGGTCGAGAGCGTGCTCGGCGTCGATGAACCCGGCGACGCCGCCGGCCGCCTGCGCGTTCGCCACCGCGTGCAGCGCGACGGTCGTCTTGCCGGACGACTCCGGGCCGTAGATCTCGATGATCCTGCCGCGAGGCAGGCCACCGATACCGAGCGCCACGTCGAGCGCGATCGATCCCGTCGGGATGGCTTGGATGGGCGGGCGGGTGTCGTCGCCGAGGCGCATCACCGAGCCCTTGCCGAACTGCTTGTCGATCTGCGCGAGAGCGGCCTCCAGTGCCTTCTCACGGTCGGGTCCTGCCATCGGAGCAACTCCTGGCTGAGGTCGTCGAGTCTTGGTGGCCACGGTGGCGACGTTAGGGGGTCGGTCCGACAGTTTCGAGAGCCGGGCCGCAACTGTGGACAACCGCGCGCATGTGGATAACCATAGCCGAACACGCGTTCGAGTTTGAACTCGACACGCCGAACCCGCCGCCCTCGGCACGCCCAGCGGACCGGCCGGTGACACTCGTCGCATTGCTCTGGCTTGCCGGCACCCAGCCGGCCGTACACGGAACGCCGACCTGGCTGGACCAGCTAGTTGGCCGGGCGGTCCGGGCCGGCCGAGGGGGTCGCGGCGAGGACCACCGTGGGCAGCCGGCGAGCGGCCAGCAGCCCGACCAGCCCCACCACGGTCGACAGCGCGAACGCGGCGGCGAGGCCCGCGGCGGAGGCTGTCTGCCCCACCGCCGCGAGCGCGTCGCCGGCCGTGTCGGCGGCGGCACGGCCGGCGGTATGGCTGGTAGCGGCCTGGCTGGTAGCGGTGTCGCTGGTGGTGATCGCGGCGACCATGACGCCGCACAGGCCGGCGCCGAGCGCGACTCCGAGGTTGTCGGAGAGCGAGACCGCGCTGCTCGCCATCCCCTGCCGATCCGGTGGCGCCTCGTTCAGCGCCACGTTCATCACTGGCGAGTAAGACATGCCGATCCCGAACCCGGCCACTCCCCAGCAGGCGATTCCGACCGCCAGCGGCACCTCGGTGATGAGCAGAGCCGTCCCCGTGGCCGCCACGCCGAGCACCACCGTGACGAGGCCCGCGGTCACGAGAAAACGCCCGGAACGACGGCTCGCCAGCCGTGCCTGGGTCCACGAGCCGGTGGTCCAGAAGACCGCCGCGGTCGAGACGGCGAGGCCCGCGACGGTGGCGGAGGTATGTCGTATGGAGGTGATGGCCAGCGGCACGAAGGTGTCGGCGCCAAAGAACGCGAACGCGAGCAGCCCCCGTGCCGCCACCGCCGCCGGCGCTCCGTCGCGTGCCCGCAGCGTCCCGGCTGGCAGCAGCCGGCGCAGTGGCCCGATCCCCACCAGCAGGCCTGCGGCGACCAGCGGCACGCCGAGGAGCGAGCGGCTGGTCAGGCCGGCAAGCAGCAGGCCGGCGCCGGCGGCGACCCGCAGGGCACGCACCAGCGGACCCGCGCCACCCTCCACGGCCGGCCACACCCCCGCGCGGTCCGCGGCGGGATCGCCGGGCACGCCGGGCGTCTCGCCGGTAGCCCCACCGGGAGCCGGGCCGGCCACAGCCGCCTCGGCCGTCCCTGTCACCTCGGCCGTCCCGGCGACCTCGGCCGTCCCGGCGACCTCGGCCACCTCGGCCGTCCCGGCGACCTCCGCCACCGCAGCCGTCCGGGCCTCGTCCGCGGGGGTGTCCGTCGCCGCGCGTGGCGGTGCCGCGGCAGCGGCCCGCAGTGCCCAGACCGTCACCACGCCGGAGACGACGACGAGGGGAATCAGGCCGCCGAACACCCACCGCCAGCCCACCCGTTCGGCGACGAAGGCCGCTGCCGCAGGGCCACCAAGGCTGGGCACCACCCAAGCCGTGGACAGCACGGCGAACACCCTCGGCCGCACGTCGGCGGGATATGTCCTGCCGACCGTGCCGAAACAGATCGAGGCGATCGCCCCGCCGCCCAGCCCCTGCAGGCCCCGACCGACGATCACGACCTCCATGTCGACGGCGGCGGCCGCGACCGCGAGGCCCCCGCCGAACAGCAGCAGGCCGACGACGAACGGGCGCGCAGGCCCAGCCCGGTCCATCGCCGCGCCGGCGAGCACGAGACTGACGACCGTGGCCAGGAAGAAGGCTCCGGTCATCCATCCGTACAGGTCCAGGCCGTGCAGGTCGGCCGACACCAGCGGCGCGACCGTCACGACGGCGAGCGACTCGAAAGCGAACAGCGTGATCGTCGAGACGAGGCCCACCGTCAGGACCCGCAGCTGGGGCCCCCAGATCCGCACCATCGGTGCAGGGGGCTGCGGCAGGCCGAGCGCCGTGTCCGTCATGTCAACACCCACACCCACACCCAACAGCCTCCAGCCGGGCCGGGGCCAACGGCCAGCACACCGTGCCCGGCCCGTGACCGCGGCTCGTGACGGCGGCTCGTGACGGCGGGCGCGGTCGCGCGTCAGCCGTGCAGGCGGCGCGTCAGCCGCGCAGGCGTAGGCCACCTCGCGGCGTCGGGTGGAATCCGGCGCGCAGCAGTGCCTCGCCGAGTGTGCTACCGGCGACCGCCTGCCCGTCGGCCCGCTCGACCGCCAGCCGACCGAGCCAGCCTTCCCGCACCGCGAGTGCCAGCGCATCCACGGCGGGCTGCAGCGCCCGCGCCGGCTCCGGCCAGGACAGCAGCGTCTTGCCACCGCGTTCCACGTACAGCAGCAGGCCACCGTCGACCAGCACGACCAGCGCGCCCGCCTTGCGGCCGGGCCGGTGGCCCGGGCCGTCGCCCCCCGTCCCGGCGAGCCCGCCCGTCCCCGCAGGCCCACCGGCCGCGTCGGGCCGTGCCGGCCAGGGCAGCGCGGCGCCGTACGGGTTCGCCGGGTCGGTGGCCGCGAGCACGACCGCGCGTCGGTCGGCCGACCGCGCCGTCCCCGCGCCGCGCCCCCGGCCGGCGGAGTCGGCCGTCATGCCAGGGCCGAAGCGCCCAGCACGATCATCCGCCGGACCGGCCGAACCGGTCGGACCCGCCGGTCCCATCGGCTCGGCCGCCCAGTCGGGCTCCTCGGCGGCGGCGCGCTGCTCAGCGGCGATCGCGCGCAGCCGGTCGACCGCGCCCGGCATCGCGAACTGGGCCGCGCCGAGCCCTTCGACGAAGTAGCCGCGCCGCGCCCGGCCGGCGTCCTCGAAGGCGGACAGCACCCGGTAGACGGCGGCGAACCCACCCGGGGCGTGCTCGGCGGTCACCGCCCCCCGCGTGACGATGCCGTGCCGGTCCAGCAGCGTCTCGGCCAGCGCGTGCGCCCGGCGCGTCGGGTCGGCGTCGCGGGCCGGCAGCAGCGACCAGCGGCCGGCGACCGTCGGCGGCCCGGAACGGCGGGGCATCGGGGCGCGACCGGGGCCTGCCGCACGGCCGAGGCCGATGGCGGGTGGCGGGTAGTGCCCCGACGCGAAACGCAGACCTGCCCGGCGGGGACGCGGCGCCGACCGGTGGGCGGTGGCGGAGCCGCCGCCCAGGCGGGCGCGCAGCGGGGCCAGCGTGTCGTTGGTGACCAGGCCGGCCCAGACCAGGTCCCAGATCGCATTCGCGAGCGCCGTGTCGTCCAGGCTGCCGACCCGGTCGGACAGGGTGCGGAAGAACAACGCCTGGTCGTCGGCGAGCGCGTCGAGAACCGCACGGTGCAGCGGGCTGGCCGCGCCGGCGGCGCCGCCGCCGGCGCCGAGATCCACCACCTCGCCGCTCACCGCCGCGGCCAGGTCCCGCCCCGCCGCGCCGGTGGTCTCGGCCGCGGCTACCGGCGCGGTAGCGGGCTCCGGTGCGAGCGCAGGAAGCAGCAGCGGCGCGGCGTCGGCGAGCGCCAGCGTCACCCAGCCGTCGTCGCCGGGCAGCCCGCCGGCCCCGGCCCACAGCACCTCACCGCTCGCGCACAGCTCGTCGAGCATCGCCGGGGAGTAGTCGGAAACCCGGGCCGGCAGCACCAGCTGTTCCCAGGCGCTCGCCGGGATGAGCGTCCCCTGCAGCTGCTCGATGGCCCGCGCCACCCCGTCGACGCCGCGGGACCGCCCGGAGGTGACCGCCTGCCAGGCGGGCAGGAAGGACGCGAGCGCCCGTGCCGGCACCGCCTCGACCTCGCGGCGCAGGGCGGCGAGGCTACGACGGCGCAGCCTGCGCAGCACCTCGGCGTCGCACCACTGCTCCCCCGCCCGTCCCGGCCGCAGCTCGCCCCTGACCAGCCGGCCGGCGCCGACCAGCCGCTCCAGCGCCGCCACGGCCACCGAGACTCCCAGGCCGAACCGCGTGGCCAGCTCCTCGGCGTCGAACGGGCCGTGGGTCCGCGCGTACCTGGAGACGAGGTCACCGAGCGGGTCGCGGACCGGCTCGGTGAACGCCGCCGGCACCCCCACCGGCAGCGGCACCCCCAGCGCGTCACGCAGCCGCCCTGCGTCCTCGACCGCGACCCAGCGCTCCTCGCCGGCGATCCGCACCCGCAACGCCCGGCCCACCCCGGCGAGCGCGCCGAGCCATTCCTGCGTCGCGCCTCGGGCGAGCGCCTCCGGGGTGGTCAGGTCACCGAGCACCCGGAGCAGGTCCGCGACCCCTTCGAGGTCGCGGGCCTGGCGCTCCGGCGCCAGCCGCGTGAGCTCGGCCTCGACGGCGGCGAGCGCCTCCGGGTCGATCAGCTCCCGCAGGTCCGTCTCGCCGAGCAGCTCGGCGAGCATCCGGCTGTCCAGCGACAGCACCTGCGCCCGCCGCTCTGCCAGTGGGGCGTCGCCGTCATAGAGGAAGGTGGCGACGTAGCCGAACAGCAGCGACCGGGCGAACGGGGACGGCTGTGGTGTCTCGACCTCGACGACCCGCAGCCGGCGGGCGTCAACGTCCCGCATCAGCGCGACCAGGCCCGGTACGTCGAAGACGTCCTGCAGGCACTCGCGCATCGTCTCCAGCACCACCGGGAAGTTCTCGAACTGGGCTGCCACCGACAGCAGCGCGGCGCTGCGCTGGCGCTGCTGCCACAGCGGGGTGCGCCGGCCGGGGGAACGGCGCGGCAGCAGCAGCGCCCGTCCGGCGCACTCGCGGAACCGGCTGGCGAACAGCGCGCTCCCGCCGACCTCGGCCCGGACGAGGGCGGCGATCTCGTCGGGGTCGAAGACGGCGTCCGTCGCGCCGGGCGCGGCGTCGGCGTCGGGTACCCGAGCGACGATCCCGTCGTCGGTGTGCATGATCTGCACCTCTACGCCGTAACGCTCGCGTAGCCGGCCGCCGATCGCCAGGGCCCACGGGGCGTTCACCCGGGCGCCGAACGGGGAGTGCACGGCCAGGCGCCAGTCGCCCAGCTCGTCGCGGAACCGCTCGACGACGAGCGTCCGGTCGTCGGAGAGCCGGCCCGTCGCGGCCCGCTGCTCGTCCAGGTACGTGAGCAGGTTGCTCGCCGCCCACTCGTCCAGGCCCGCGGCGCGCAGCCGTTCAGCGGCCTCCTCAGGCGCCTTCTTCGTCAGCTCGCGCAGGAAGCCGCCGAGCGCCCGGCCCAGCTCGGCGGGGCGGCCGGGCGAGTCGCCATGCCAGAACGGCAGCCGGCCCGGCCGGCCCGGCGCCGGGGTGACGAGCACCCGGTCCGGGGTGATCTCCTCGATCCGCCAGCTCGACGACCCGAGCAGCACGACGTCACCGACGCGGGACTCGTAGACCATCTCCTCGTCGAGCTCGCCGACCCGGCTCGCCTTCTCGCCGACGAGGAACACGCCGAACAGGCCGCGGTCGGGGATGGTGCCGCCGCTGGTGACCGCGAGCCGCTGCGCGCCCGGCCGGCCGGTCACCGTGCCCGCCGCGCGGTCCCAGACGATCCGCGGGCGCAGCTCGGCGAACGCATCCGACGGGTAGCGGCCGGACAGCATGTCCAGGACCGCCTCGAACGCGGAGGCCGGCAGCGTCGCGAACGGCGCGGCGCGGCGCACGAGGGCGCCCAGCTCCTCGACCGGCCAGGTGTCGACCGCGGTCATCGCGACGATCTGCTGGGCCAGGACGTCGAGCGGGTTGCGCGGGTAACGCGCCTGTTCGATCTGGCCGTCACGCATCCGCTCGGCGACCACCGCGCACTCCAGCAGGTCGCCGCGGTGGCTGGGCAGCACCACGCCACGGCTGGCCGCGCCGACCTGGTGGCCGGCACGGCCGACCCGCTGCATCCCGGCGGCGACGCTCGGCGGCGCGGAGATCTGGACCACCAGGTCGACGGCGCCCATGTCGATGCCCAGCTCGAGGCTGGAGGTCGCGACGACGGCGGGCAGCCGGCCGGCCTTGAGGTCCTCCTCGATCAGGAGGCGCTGCTCCCGGCTGACGCTGCCGTGATGCGCCCGGGCGACCTCCGCGAACGGGAGCGGACGGGCCGAGCCCGCTTGGCCCATCACGTCGGCGGGGGTCCGGCTCGGGTCGGTCGGGCCGATGACGGAGTAGTCGAGATCGTCCAGGTCGATCATTCCGGCACCGCGCTCGACGTCCGCCAGCTCGGTGGCCACCATCCGCTGCGCATGTAGCTCGTTCAACCGGGCGCACAGCCGCTCCGCCACCCGCCGCGAGTTGGCGAACACGATCGTCGAGGTGTGCGCCTCGATCAGGTCGAGCACCCGGGCCTCGACGGCCGGCCAGATCGACGGCCGGCTCGGCACGGCGGCGGACGGCCCGCCGTCCAACGTGTCCAGGCCGGGAAGCCCGGCCAGCGCCCCGCTGCTGTCGGGGCTTGCCAGACCAGTGAGGCCGACAGGGGCTCCGGGCTCGGCCATGTCCTGGACCGGCACGACGACGTCGACATGCAAGGTCTTCTCCGCCGGCGGGCGGACCACTGTCACCGGGCGCGCACCACCGAGGAACCGGGCGATCTCCTCCACCGGCCGGACCGTCGCCGACAGGCCGATCCGGCGGGCCGGCGTCTCCAGCAGGGCATCCAGGCGTTCCAGACTGAGCGCCAGGTGGGCGCCACGCTTCGTGCTCGCGACGGCGTGCACCTCGTCCACGATCACCGTCTCGACGCCGCGCAGCGACTCGCGCGCCTGGCTGGTGAGGATGAGGAACAGCGACTCCGGCGTGGTGATCAGAATGTCCGGCGGGGTGCGGCCGAACGCGCGCCGCTCGGTGGCCGAGGTGTCACCGGTGCGCATCGCTACCGTCACCTCCGGCACGGTGACACCCAGCCGGGTCGCGGCTGCCTGGATGCCAGCCAGCGGAGCACGCAGGTTGCGCGCGACGTCGACGGCGAGCGCCTTGAGCGGGCTGACATAGAGAACCCGACAGCGGCGGGCGACGGCGGGGGGCGAAGCCGCCTGCGGACGCACGGCGCGCGGCGCGGCCACGCCCGAGGCCGCCGCCGGCGGGCCGGTGCGCACCAGCTCGTCCAGCGACCACAGGAACGCGGCGAGCGTCTTGCCCGAGCCGGTCGGCGCGACGACCAACGCGCTCCCGCCGGCCCGCACCGCGGCCCAGGCACCGGCCTGGGCCGGTGTCGGTGCCGGGAAGGCAGCCGTGAACCACGCCCTGGTCGGCGCCGAGAACTCGGCGAGCGGATCGGTGGAAGGCATGCTGGCCAGTCTGCCTTCCACCTACGACATAACACCGCGTCCTGGCCGAGCACGGCACCGGGCGCGGCGAGAGCCCCGGCGGGCGCCCGCACCCGGCCAGGCAGACTGGTTCCGTGCGACTCACCGAGTTCTGGGCCCGGATGGATCGACAGTTCGGCGCCGAATACGCCCAGTCCGTCGCCCACGACCACGTGCTGGCCCGCCTCGGGGGCGTCACGGTCGAGGGCGCGCTCGCCCGCGGCGACGATGCGAAGGCCGTCTGGCGGGCCGTCTGTGCCGAGTTCGACGTCCCAGCCAGGGAGCACTGACCACTCGAGGAAGCAGGAGCTGGGCGCCCGCCGAGGCTCGTCAGCCGCCCGGCGCCGCCGCGCCGGGATCGGCGGCACCATGAGGTCCCATGCCGGGAGATCAAATGCCGGGAGATCCGATGCCGGGAGATCCGATGCCGGGAGATCCGATGCCGGGAGATCCGTCCTCCGCCGTGGGCAGGCCGCGGGCGGTGGCGCCGACGTCGCGCAGGCCGGCGGCATAGCCGCGCAGCTTCTCCGCCTGGTCGGTGAGTGCGTCGAGGTCCACGGGCGCCATGCCGAGCGCGGCGCCGCCGACCGGCATTCCCTCGGCGGACGGGCCACCGAGGTCGATGCCGCCCGACGAGGCGTAGACACTGGCGCCGACCACCTCCGCCGCCGCGGCGACGAGCTCGTCGAGGGCGCGCACCGCGGCGTTCATCTCCTCGACGAGGGCCAGGGTGGTACCGGCAAGCTGGGCCCGCGCCGCCCGGTCCGCCATCGCCCGCGCGGCCGCGTCACACGCCACCACCCGAGTCGCCCGCAAGCGCAGCCCGTCGACCACCTCGGCCGCCGACGCCATGGCGGACCGGATCACATCTGCCGTCGGCCCGGGCGGCAGCGGCCTCGCCAGCGCCAGGAACGCGCCGATCGCCTCCTCGCCGCGACGCAGCGGCCCGGCCGCAGCCGAGCCGGTCAGTGCTGCCACGCTCGGCGCCGCCGCCACCGGCAGCGGCGGACCGGGCATGTGCCGGTCGGCCCTGGCCGCCTCCAGCGCCCACAACCCGCCACCCGCGAGCGAGCCGGCGCCCGTCAGAAGCCACATCCACCACATGTCGCCGCCGAACGCGGCACCCGCCGGAGTGATCACCGCGGCGAGGGCGGCCCAGCTCCCGGCCGTCCACCGGGCCCGCCGCGCGTAGCGGGTGGCGGCCCGTGCCTCGCGCTGGGTGGCTCGCCGGGCAAGGTCGGCCGCCACGGCGTCGGGCACCTTCGGCCGGAACTTCTGTCGCCGGTCCCAGCCCTCCAGCCGGACCCAGGGACGCCGGCCCGATGGGAGGTGTCCCGGGGAGCCGTGATGCCCAGGCGGCACCGGATTCGGCTGCCAGGGCGGCGGACCCCAGTACCGGGGAGGCGGCCAGTGCGGATGCGGCCCAGGATGCGTGTGCGGTGTCTGACCGGGGCCGGGACCTCGGCCCGTCCCCGGGCCGCCCGCCGCCCCCGGCACGCCGCCGTGTCCGCCTGGCCAGGTCACCGTCGCCGTCCCTCCGCCGCCGCCGCGAGCCTGGTCATTGGCCGGAGGTGGTCGGGCCCGTGGCATCCGCGCCGCGGGCGTCGCGTGTGCCCGGCGCCGACGAGTTCTTTCCCAACGCGACCCGCTCCTCACCAGCAGGCACCTGTCCACCCGCGGCGGACTGGCCGGCGGAGGCCGGCCCGGCGGCCAGGCCCGCGCGCAGCTCGGCGAGTCGGTTGCTCGCCTTGGCATCGATGGTCGCGCGGCGCACCTCGAGCATGCGGGCCTCGACGCCGGCGGAGGCCAGCTCGTGGCGGCCCATCGCGACCGAGTAACGCTTCTCGACCTTGTCGCGGATCTCCGCGAGCGTTGGCGTGTCGCCGGGCGGAGCCAGCTCGGACATCGACTCCATCGCCCTGCTCATCTGCTCACGCATCGCCGCGTGCTCGATCTGGGTCAACAGCCGGGCTCGTTCGGCCAGCTGCTGGCGCAGCCGCTCGGTGTTGTCGTCGACGGCGCGGCGGGCGAGATCCGAGGACTCGGCCGCCTGCTGGTGCAGGGTGCGCATGTCGTCCAGCGACGACTCGGCGGCGACCAGGTCGGTGGCGAACGCCTGTGCGGTCTGCTCGTACTGGCCGGCGGCGGCCAGGTCGCCGTCCGCGCGGGCGTTGTCGGCGAAGAGGATCGCGGACCTCGCCGACTCGGTGAGCATCGTGACGTTCTCGATCTGTCTGGCCATGCGCATCTCGAGCTGGCGCTGGTTGCCCAGCACGAGGGCGGCCTGCTGGCGCAGGGCCTCGTGCTGGCGGCGGCTCTCCGTGATCGCCTGGTCGATCTGCACGCGCGGATCGGCCTTCTCGTCGAACTTCCGGTTCGCCGACGCGGACAGATAGCGGAACGCCCGCCGAACGACATTCGCCATAGTCCGATCGTCGCACGTCACCGGCCCGTACAGACACCCCTGCGCGAACGTCGCCGAACGGCGTCATATGTCCGGTTTCGGACACCGGCGGTCGGCGCCAGCCACCGGGCCCGATCTCGACCGCATCCGCCCAGGTCACCCACGGACGAAGCGGACAATTTTTACAAAAGACAGGAAATCGGGCGCTGCGCGCCTACCCTACCCAACGACCAGATCGGCGCGGCCGCGC
>Ga0068859_100000143_pt1 | contig 67438 bp, 65 predicted proteins | sample KBSSwiS22_FD_66585 | JGI IMG/M metagenome (GOLD analysis project Ga0068859, IMG submission 66585) | Switchgrass rhizosphere microbial communities from Kellogg Biological Station, Michigan, USA - KBS Switchgrass S2-2 | ecosystem: Host-associated > Plants > Roots > Rhizosphere > Soil ...
CCGATATACGTTATGGGTGAGCGGCACCTCGAATCAGCGCCCCACGAAGTGTGGCTCACGTTTTTCCGCAAAAGCGCTGACGGCTTCCTTACAGTCCTGGGTCAGCCGGCAACGAACGTTGTTGCGCGCTTCAACGTCCAGGTACTGCTCCAAGGTCTGATCGAGCGCCGTATGCACGTTTGCCTTGATGTAACGCTGCGCGACGGCAGGTCCGCGCGCCAGTTGCCGTGCAAAATCGAGCGTGCGGGTCTCCAGCTCAGCATCGGGTACGAGCCGGTTCACGAGACCCAGCCTCGCAGCTTCCTCCGCGCTCACGCGCTCGTTCGTCATGAACAGCTCCATGGTTTTGGAGGGTCCGATCAGCTTGGTCATGAAATAGCTGCCGCCGAAGTCCCCGCACATGCCGATGCGCGCGAAGCCGGTCATGAAAAACGCGGTGTCTGAGGCCACACGGAAATCGCAAGCCAGTGCAAGCGACAGGCCCATGCCTACGGCCGGTCCACGTACCATCGCGATCGTCGGTTTGCCCATCCTATGCAACAACAGCGCGGCATCCATAAAGTGACGCAGGCGATCACTCCGTGACTCCAGGTCATTCCAGACGGGGTCGGATGACCACTGCTGGGCGATTGCATCATCGGGGTCGGGCGCCCCGAGCACCCGGACATCCCCGCCAGAGGAAAAAGCCTGACCAGCGCCCCTGAAGATCACGACATGGACCGCGGGGTTGCGGGAGGCGTCGTAGAACGCCTCCAACATCAGCCGCTGGGTCACTGTATCGATGGCATTCTTGGATTCCGGACGATTGAGTGTGACCGTAAGAATGCCCGCATCGTCGAGTTGCGTCAGCAGCCTGTCATCGCCTTCTTTGCCCATGTCTGAAACTCCCGGCCTTCAACGCAACACTTTGAGCGACTCTTCACTGAACGGACTGAGATCCTCGCCCAGGCGGACCTTGCGAGCCCAATGCGGATCATGCAGCAGCGAGCGGCCGACCGCCACGAGATCGAACTCGCCGCGCGCAAAACGCTCCAGCAGCGGGTCGAAGTTGTAGGCAGCTTCGGCGCCCCCTGCCCGTCTCGAGTCATACATGCCCTTCGACAGCCCCACGCCGCCGACGGTCATGCTCAGCTTGCCGGTGACTTTCTTGGCCCAGCCGGCCAGGTTGAGCGGTGAGCCCTCGAACTCCGCGCGGTTGAAATAGCGTACGCTGGCATCGAACACGTCCACGCCCGCATCTGCAATGGGGCCGAGAATTTCCGCGAGCTCCTGCGGCGTGTTGGCCAGCCGGGCACGGAAATCCTGCTGCTTCCACTGTGAGAAGCGGAATATGAGGGGCTTGTCGGGGCCGATGGCCGCGCGGATGCCTTTCACCACTTCCACCGTGAACTGCGACCGGCGCCTGCGATCACCGCCCCAGCGATCGGTGCGCCGATTCGTCTCCTCCCACAGGAAATTGTCAGGCAGATAGCCATGAGCGCCATGGATCGCTACTCCATCGAACCCCGCCTGCATGGCGTTGTTGGCGCTCCTGCCGTACGCAGCAATCACATCGGCTATGTCCTGTTCCGTCATCGGCGCCGTCTCCACGGCGAGGCTCAGGATGTCCTCTTTTGCCAGCGAGGTGGTACGGTCGGTAGGACCCCAGACACCAGAGGGTCTGCAACTTGGAACCTCGGGATGTGGGCCGGTGCCCGCCATGCGCATGGCACCTTGATGCCACAGTTGCGGGAAGATGGCTCCCTGATGCTGGTGAACTGCCTGCACCACCGCTTGCCAGCCGGCCAGCGCAGCCGCACCGTACATGTGAGGCAGATCCGACTCACCGAGACCCGCTTCGCCCAGAGCGGCCGGATGATCGATCCCGACGCCTTCCGTAACGAGTAATCCAGTTTCGCCACCGGCTCTGCGGCCGTAGTAAGCCGCGACATCGGCTCCCGGGACGCCCTCCGGCGAGAAACTGCGCGTCATGGGTGACATGACGATACGGTTGCGCAGAGTGAGTCCACGCACGGTGATGGGCGCGAATAGTGGTGCAACCTGAGGATTCATCAGCGCCTCACGATTTGGACATCATCTGCGCCATGTCGGCATGGTATGGGGCGTGCGAGAGCAATCCTCCATCGACTCTGATCACCTGGCCGGTGACGAATTGCGATTCATCCGAGGCGAGAAACACGACCATGGATGCGATGTCCTCGGGCTTGCCAAGGCGCGGCGTCAGGTGATGACGCAACATCATCTCCCCGAAGGGTCCTGTCGCGTAGCTCGAAGTCGTGGAGGGCGTCACGATGAGACCGGGTGCAATCGCGTTGCAGCGTATCCCCTCCTTGCCATGTTGGGTCGCCACATACTCGGTGAGCGAGATGATCGCGGCTTTTGAAACACCGTAGGCCGTGGGCTTGAGCGCGCCGGTGAGTCCCGATCCGGAGCTCATATTGATGATCGATCCACCGCCACGCGCGCGCATTCGAGGAATCGCCGCCTTGCAGGCGAGCATCGTCCCGCGAAGATTGATCCGCATCAGCGCATCCCACACCTCGACATCCGTGTTCTCTACACCAACATCGCGCGTCGACGACAGCCTGGTGTCGGCCGCGTTGTTATCCAGGATGTCGAGGCCACCGAAGCGCTCGACGGCATAGGCAATCATCGCAGTGATCGACTGCTCATCGCCCAGATCAACCTGGGCTGCCGCGGCAACGTTGCCCGCAGCCGTGATTCGCTCGACCAGCTGCTGCGCGCCGGCGAGATTGATGTCAGCCACTACTGTCGCGGCGCCTTCCGCGGCGAGGCGAACCGCGGTCTGCGCCCCGATACCTGAGGCCGCGCCCGTCACGATGGCCACCTTGTCGCGTAATCTACCTGTCATGAGTTCACCTGGTTGAGCTGGCACCTCGCCGGCCGCCTACAATCCGAGCCCGGTGCGTATCGCGTTGGCGATCGGCAGGATCGGATCCTCCTCGGGCGTGCTCGCATTGAACAGCCGATTGTGGCAGATGGCTACGGCCAGGCCCGTATCCGGGTCGGCCCAACCGATCGAGCCGCCCTGCCCCGGGTGACACAGTGCCCGCGGACTCTTTGCCGAGCATACCGGTGTCTGCGGCCCACCTAGCCAAAAGCCCCCCATGCTGATGGGCACCGGGATGTTGAACATGACCTGGTCGAGCTCGTCACTGTGTGACCTGGGCTGGTTGAACGTCTCGACGAGCCGGCGCGACAAGATCCGTACGCCGCCGAGCTCTCCCATTCCGGCGAGCATCGCCCAGAAGCGCGCCTCGCTGCGAGCGTTGAAAATCCCGCCGACACCGGCCACCTCCGCGCGCCGCACGTCCGGGCGCTCGAACACCACTGGAGTGAGTGCCACCTGCTCGGGCATCGAGGCCAGAAACAGGGGCGGAAGGTACTCCGGCGGAATCGGCCGCATGTCATTCACCTGCGTTGCTATGCGCGGCTCGACAGAGTCAGGAATACCGACCCACAGATCCGTTATATCGAGTGGCTGCGCAATCTCCTCGCGGATAAAGCGCCCCAGGGAACGATGGCGCGGATCCGTCCTGCGAACCAACTCACCGACGATCCATCCGAAAGTCATCGAAAGATAGAGGGTGCGGGTGCCAGGCGGTGCGAGTGGCTCCAGCGCCGCGATCGCACGCGTCATCCAATCCCAATCACACATCCGCTCCGGTGTGACGTCAGCGGGCATCTGGGGAACACAGGCCCGGTGCGTCAGCACGTCGCGCACCGTGGTGCTCTCTTTGCCCTTGGCTGCGTACTCGGGCCAGTATCTCGCGACCGGCGCGTTGTAATCGAGCAGGCCACGATCGACCTGTATGTGCAGCGCCGTTGCCGCCACCGCCTTGGTGACCGAGTAAACATTGAACAGCGTCTCGCCGTCCACTTTGCGGCCGGTGGCCGGGTCGGCCACCCCACCCCAGGCATCAACTACCTGCACGCCGTCGAGATACGCGGCTACCTGCACGCCGATTTCGGTTCCATGCGCCACGGCGGCGTCGATCGCCAGCTGCACCTGTGCTTGCGCCTCACCCGCAGGTTTGCTTTGCGCCTCGCTGGTCCGTTTGTTTGCTGACATGTCAGTTCCCTCCTCACCACGCGAGAGGCAGGTACAGCACTCCATTCACCGGGCCGGAGCTGGTCCGCGGCTGCTGGCCCGGCGGAATGTGGAAATCCGGAATTCGCTCGAGCCACTGCTCGAGGAAAATCTTCAGCTCCATGCGCGCCAGAAACGATCCCGGACAGCGATGCGGCCCGCTTCCGAAGGCGGCGTGCAGGTTCCGCGCGCGATGGAAGTTCAGTTGCAGCGGCTGAGGGTAGCGCCGCTCGTCGAGACCGTGCAGGGTCTTGGGCAACAGGATCATGTCACCTGCACGCAGTGGCACACCCTTGTAGTCGAAATCATGAGTGATTTCCCGCCCCGTATTGGGGATCCCGAAGCGGCGTAGAAACTCCTCGATCGCCGCTGGAATGAGCGCCTTGTCCGCGCGCAGCTCGGCGCGCACATCGGGATTTTCGGCCAGGCAGCGCGCTGTGAAGGAAAGCGCCGCGGCTACCGTGTCCAGCCCTCCGAAGATGACATTGGAGAGCATCCCCGCCGTCTGCTCATCGGTGAGCGGTTGATTGCCGATAGTGGCGTTCACGATTTTGCTGAACAGATCCGATCCGGGCTGCGCGCGGCGCTCCCGAATCCATTTCTGTGTGTATGCGTGCAGACCCATGAACGCCTGGTGGGTATCCGCGTCGCTGCGCGGCCGCACCGACATCTCGGTCAGCTTCAACAGATGCTCGCGATCGCTCAGGGGCAGATCGACGAGACGCAGGAAAGTGACGATGGGCAGGCGTTTCGCGTAGGCGTCGACGAACTCGCATGCGTGCTGTGGCTGAATTCTATCGAGCAGCTCGGTGGACAGTTTGCGCAGATCAGCTTCGATTGCCTGCATGGGCTTCGGCCCGAATGCCGGTGAGACGATGGCGCGCAAAGGGCCGTGCGCCGGTGGATCAAACTCCAATGGCGCGAGCGGCGGAAACTCCTTCTGTGGCGGAACCGTGATGTGCCGGTAAGAGAAGCGCTCGTGGTCCGTCTGCATGACGTCGATGTCGTCAGCTCGGGTGGCCACCCAATAGCCCCCATGACGCGGCGACCAGAACAAATCCGGGCCGTCATGCAGCTGCTTCCACGCCAGATGCACATCCCGGTCGTGACCGGGGAAATCCCGGTAGTCGAAGTCCCTGACCAGAGAGGCGGGGACGTGGTCCGGCTTCGGCACGGCCGCAGCGGTTGACATGATGGTATTCCTGGGGGCTTCGCCCCACCGCCCGAGGGATAGAGTTTTCTGAACGCCGTTCGATTATATTAATCGGACGGGGAAAGCACCGTCAAATGCCCTGACCAGGAGCCATTGATGAATGATCGTCTGCCCCAGGTAGCCGGCCAGCCCCGGCAAGCCTTCCGGCAAGCCTTCCGGCGAGCCTTCCTGCGCGAAGCGCGGAGCTTCTGCCGGATCTGCGCCGGGAACTGCGCATTGCTGCTCACGGTGGCCGATGAGCGCGTCGTCGCCGCGCGGGGTGACAAATCCAATCCCCTGACCCATGGTTATGCGTGCATCAAGGGCCTGCATCTGCACGATGCTCACAACAGCCCGGAGCGCCTGCTTCATCCGCTCAAGCGGCAACCGGACGGTAGCTTCGCGCGCATCGCCCTGGAAGACGCCCTGGATGAGATCGCCGCGAGTCTGCGCACCTTGTTGGCTCGCGGCGAGCCTGACAGCATCGCAGCCTTCCGCGGGACCATGAACTACTCCAACCTGGTCGCGAATCAGATGCTCCCGGATTGGCTGCGATCGCTGGGATCACGGTCGTTTTTCTCGACCATGACTATCGATCAATCAGCCAAGTGGGTCACCGCCGAGCGTCTCGGCCGCTGGGCGGCCGGACCCGATCCCTACGAGCACGCCGAGGTCCTGCTGTTCGCAGGCACCAACCCACTCGTGTCGCTTTCGACATTCAACTGTGTCCTGCAGGATCCGGCACGTGCGCTCAAGGCATTCAAAGAGCGGGGAGGCAAGCTCATCGTCATCGATCCGCGCCGCACCGAGACTGCCCGCTATGCTGATGTCTTTCTTCAGCCCTTGCCGGGCGAAGATGCAACGCTGGTTGCCGGACTGCTGCACTTGATACTCGCGCATGAGTGGCACGATGTCGAATTCTGCGAGCGTCATGTCAGCGGCATGGAACAACTGCGCGCGGCTCTCGCGCCCTTCACTCCCGAGTATGTTGCGCGCCGCACCGGCATTGTTCAGGCTGACCTGCGCAGTGCGGCCGAAATGTTTGCACGGTCGGCTGGCGGCAAGCCTCGCCGCGGTTCCGCCGCCTCTGGAACCGGACCTGACATGGCGCCCCACTCGAATCTTGCGGAACATCTGCTCCAATGTCTCAACGTGGTCTGCGGCCGCTTTGCCCGCGCCGGAGACCGTGTTCAGAACCCAGGGGTCATTGGTGGTCACACGGTCCCGCGGGCCGAAGTCATTCCACCACAGCGCAGCTGGGAGACCGGCCCGAAGTCACCGCGCAGTGGATTCGGCTCGTTGTTCGGCGAAAAGATGACCGGCACGCTGGTCGAGGAGATCACCACCCCCGGGAGCGGCCGGATCCGCGCGTTGTTTGTCGATGGTGGCAATCCTGTCAACGCCATCCCCGATCAGCGTGCGGTGGTGCAGGCACTGCGTGAGCTCGATCTGTTGGTTACGATCGATCCATTCATGACGGGTACGGCCAAACTCTCCCATTACATACTGCCACCGACGATGATGTTTGAGCGTGCCGACCTGACCACACGGGACTACGAGAAGTTCGTGCTGTTTCGCCCTTACGCCTGCTACACGGATGCGGTGGTGCAGCCCCCGCCGGGCAGCGAGCTCGTGGATGACTGGTATCCGTTCTGGGCTCTGGCGCGCCGCCTCGGTCTTCCCATTGAATTCGACGGTATCCCACTCGATATGCAGCGGCGCCCCGATACGGATGAGTTGCTTGGCATTCTCTCCCGCAACGGCGCCGTGCCCTTTGCGGAGCTCAAACGGTTGAGTGCGGGCCGCATCTTCGACCTGCCCCCCCAATTCATCCAGCCTGCGGTGGGCAACGCCCGCTTCGAGGTAGCCCCCGCGGATATCGTTCGAGAGCTCGAGGAGGTGCTCGCCCAAGACGCTCCGCGACGAGTCAGCCCGGAGCCTTTTCCGTTCAGACTCACCGTACGTCGCATGCGTGATGTCCAGAACACGATGTATCACCACCTGCCGGCGATACGCCGGCGCGTTCCGTACAACCCAGCGTGGCTGCATCCTGAAGACTTGCAGTCTCTGGGACTCGAGGACGGTGCGCTGGCCACTATCATCTCCGAGCACGGACAGATTCCAGCCGTCGTCCGTTCGGACCCCACCCTCCGGCAAGGCGTAGTATCCATAACGCATGGCTGGGGCGGGCTGCCCGCAGAGCGCACCGACTACCGACAAGTCGGCTCCAATCCAAACCTGCTCATCAACTTCCGCCAGCGCGATCCCATCAACGCAATGCCCGTGATGTCAGCGATTCCCGTGCGTATCGAGCGAGCCGCGGCGACTGTATGAGATCTCACTCGTGGTTGATGACGATCTTGCCGAAATGCGCACCGCTCATCAGGTGCGCATACGCCTCCGGGGCACGATCGAACGGGAATACCTTGTCGATCACAGGATGTAACTGCGAGTGGCCGATGGCACGATTCATCTCTTCGAAGGCGCGGCGGTGACCGACATGTACGGATGCTATGGTCGTGTCTCGCATAAACGCGCTCAGGAATGCGCCGCTGGTGTCGGCATCGAAACCGGTCAGCAGGCCCACCAGCACGACGAGCCCACCCTCGCGAGCTGATCTGATTGACTCAGTAAGGGTTCCCGGACCACCGATCTCGACCACGACATCGACTCCACGTCCGCCGGTCAGGCGCAAAACCTCTTCGGACCAGCGCGGGTGCTCCCGGTAGTTCACGACATCACTCGCACCAAGGGACCGCAACCGTCCGGCTTTGATGTCGTCCGACGTAGTTGCAATGACTGTGGCGCCCGCCAGCCGCGCAAATTGCAGTGCAAACAGGGAGACTCCCCCGGAGCCCTGAGTCAGCACCACATCTCCCGGATGCAATGCGCCCTTGCTCATCAGCGCATTCCACGCCGTCACGGCGGCGCAGGGCAGCGTCGCGGCCTCCTGATAGCTCAGGTGATGTGGAATCCGCACCAGGCCCTGTTCGTCAAAAACCGCATATTCGCGCAGAGTACCATCGAGTCCACCACCCAGGTCATGGACCGCGTCAGCCGAATATCCAGGTCCATCGATCCACCCTTGGCGGAACGTTGCTGCGACTCGCTCGCCAATCACAGCGCGGCTGACGCCCTCCCCCACCGAAACAACCTCACCAGCACCATCAGAGAGGGGGACCAGCCCGGGAACCAATGGTTTGCCCACGGGCACTCCCTGAGCCACCATCACGTCGCGACGGTTGAGTGAGCTTGCACGAAGCCTGACGAGCACCTGTTTCGGCCCCGGCACGGGGACCGTGACGCTGCGCAATTTCAGATGACTGAGCTCGCCGAAACCGTCCCACTGCCAGCTGCGCATGGTTGTCGCCGGGTTCTGCACGCGGATCTCCAATGCGTGTATTATCTGAACGCTGTTCAACTATATACGCGGGAGCGCCCGTAAAGTGAAGAAGATGCTCGAGGAGCTCTACCAGCTCCAGGGGAAGACGGCGGTCGTCACTGGCGCCGGTCGCGGAATCGGCCTTGCGGTCGCGGACCTGCTCGCCGCCGCGGGTGCCCGGATCGTCGTGGCAGATATCCTCGCCAATGAGGCGGAGGCCGCGGCGGCTGAGATCCGCAGGAATGGCGGGGAAGCGTTGGCGGTGACGGTGGACATCGCCGAGGAGACGGCTGTGAAGCAGTTGTACGCGCAGGCCGCGCAACACTTCTCGAGCGTCGATGTCCTGGTGCACTGCGCAGCGATCTTCCCCAAGTATCCCCTGTTGCAGATCACGGTCGAGCAATGGGATCGTGTTCAGGCTGTCAATCTGCGCGGCACGATGCTGGTCATGCGCGAAGCCATCGCGCAAATGCGCAAAGGCGGCCGCGGCGGCGCAATCGTCAACATTTCGTCGGTGAGCGGCGAGCGCGAGGTGGTATTCCACAATGCCGCGTACGGCGCGAGCAAGGCGGGCATGACCAACCTCACGCGCGCGGCGGCGCTCGAATTCGGCTCGGACAACATTCGTGTCAACGCGGTCCTGCCGGGCGGAACCGCAACTCCCGGCGCGGCCGAGGCGTCCGCCAAAATGCGCGCGGCAGGGTACGAGCTGAAAGGACCCATGGTGCATCCGGGCCGCATCCCACTGGGCGCCATGGGAACCCCGCAGGACATCGCAGCGGCCTGTTTGTTTCTCGCCAGCCCCGCGGCCCGTTATATCACCGGCCAATGCCTGGCCGTGGACGGCGGCTTCCTGATCAGCTGAGGTATGCATGACCGACCTGGAAAAAAGACTCGCGCGTGTCGAAGCGCAGCTGGCCATCCAACAGCTACCGGTACGGTATGCCGTAGCCATCGATGCTAGGGACCTGGATGCCTGGGTGAATTTGTTCATACCGGATGTCGATTGCGGCGCGCACGGCAAGGGCCGCGAAGCCCTGAAGCGCTTCATAGATCCGGCGGTGCGCACCTTCTATCGATCGATCCACCAGGTCTGCGGACACGTCATCGAGCTCATCGACGCCGAGCACGCGACAGGGACGGTCTACTGCCGTGCGGAGCACGAGGCGGCCGGCAAATGGGTCGTGATGGCAATCTGCTATTTCGATACGTATGAGCGCCGGGATGGTTGCTGGTACTTCGTGCGTCGCTCGGAAAAACACTGGTACTCCTCGGATGTGCTCGAGCGCCCCGGCCAGCCACAGTTGCAGAACTGGGCCGCCTGGGCGGACCGCACACCAACACTGCCGCACCAGTTCCCCAGTTGGAAGGCGTTCTGGGAGCGCACTCCACCGGCCGACCTCGGCCAACTCACCAGCCATCCCTGAAGAGGCACTTGGCGCGATGACACTTCCGCAGCCGCGGCGCGGCACGAGCTGATTCGAAATGCGCGCACCGCTATTCAAAACACGCATCACCGAGCTGCTGGGAATCCGCCATCCCATCCTGTGCGGCGGCATGGGCCCCGGCGTCTCAGACGCCCGTTATGTCGCAGCCGTAGTCAATGCCGGCGGCATGGGATTCATCATGGCCCTCGGCTGGGCAGATCCGGACGCATTCCGCGCCGAGCTCAGGAAGTGCCGCGAGCTGACCGGCGGCAAGCCTTTCGGAGTCAACCTCTATATCTCGCGGCAGGCCGGCGGAGTGGAGCGCGCCCTGCAGCAGGTCAGAGTGTTGTGCGAGGAGTCGGTTGCCTGTGTGGAGACGGCCGGCGCCAGTCCGGAAGCCATTCTGCCCATTCTTCGTGATGCCAACATCAAGATCATTCACAAGGTGCCTGCCGTCAGATATGCATTGACGGCCCAGAGACTGGGCGTGGACGCCGTCAGCATCGTTGGTGCGGAATGTGGGGGTCACCCCGGGGTGTATCAGATCGGCAGCATCGTTCAGGCCGCCCACGGACCCGAGGTACTCAACATCCCGGTCGTGATCGGCGGCGGCATCGGGACGGGGCGCCAGATCGCCGCCGTGTTGGCGATGGGCGCCGAAGCGGTCGTCATCGGCTCGCGCATGCTCGTCGCCGATGAGCTTTGGATCAACCGTAAATACAAGGAGCTGGTGGCTGCAGCCGATGGCACTGAAAGCATCATCGTCAAAACCGCCATTCGCGATCATCATCGTGTCTATCACAACGAATCCGCACGGGCCGTCGCCGAGCTCGACAGCCAGAAAGTGACCGACTTCGAGCTGTATCGGCCCCACGTGATGGGCACCCTCGCGCGGGAGGCCTATCGCAGCGGCGACCCGAGCAAGGGCATGCTGGATTTCGGACCGTCGGTTGTGTTTGCGAAGCAGATCGAGTCCGTCGAGCAGATCTTCGACGGCCTGATCGACGACGCCGCCGAGGCGCTACCCCGCCTGCAGCGGCTCACCTGCCCGTCCACCGCCCTGCCGACCCCGTAACGGATCGGCCCACCACGCGCGGGATACGGTAATTGACTTGGTCCATGGTTGATTCATAATATTGCACGCCGTTCAATTATTTGTTCACACACCCCAGGGGCGATTTTGACGCACGATCCGGCGAAGATGGGACTGGATGCCGCGAAGGGGCCCCTTTGCGGTGTGCGCATCATTGACACGACCGTCAACGTGCTCGGTCCGGTCGCGACCCAGATCCTGGGTGATATGGGCGCTGATGTGATCAAGATCGAGACGCCACAAGGCGATCCGAACCGCGACACGGGCCCGAGCCGGCATCCGCGCATGTCAGCGATGCACATGAACGTGAATCGCAACAAACGCAGCGTCACCCTCAACCTGAAGCGTCCGGAAGCGCTGGAGGCGCTCATGCGCCTCGTCGAGACCGCGGACGTATTTGTGCACAGCATGCGCCCGGCAGCAGCGCAACGCCTGGGTGTAGGTTATGAGGTGCTCCGCAACCGAAACCCACGAATCATTTACGCCTACGGGCCAGGTTACAATCCCGACGGACCCAACCGGGACTTTCCGGCGTTTGATGACGTAGTCCAGGGCGAGAGCGGCATCGCCGCCTTGATGGGGCAAGTGAACGGTGAGCCGCGCTTCTATCCAACGGTCATCATAGACAAGCTCTGCGGTTATGTACTCGCCTCGAGTATCGGCATGGCCTTGTATGCGAGAGAGCGCACCGGCATGGGGCAACAAGTCCAGGTACCCATGTTCGAAACCATCCTCTCCTTCAACTATCTCGAGCATCTGTGGGGCGCTGCATTCGAGCCTCCGCTGGATGGTGGAGTTGGCTACGTCCGCCTGCTCACGAAACACCGGCGCCCTTACAAGACAAAAGACGGCTACATCTGTGTTCTTGCCGTGAATGATGAACAGTGGAAGCGTATCCTGCCCGCGCTCGGGCGCGCGGATCTCGTCCAGGATCCGCGCTTCTGCACCACGGGAGCGCGCGTCAACCACTACGACGAGCTCTACGGCATCGTGGCGGAGCAACTCAGCCAGCGCACGACCTCCGAGTGGCATGAGTTGTTGGACAAGCAGGATATTCCCAACGGGCCGATGCATAGCCTGCAGGAGCTGCTGCACGACCCCTATCTGCAGCAGACACGATTCTTTCTCGAGTACGAGCATCCGACCGAGGGGCCAGTGAGGACCGTCGCTCCACCGGTGCACTTCTCAGCAACCCCGGCGAGCGTGCACTTGCCTCCCCCACTACTGGGTGAGCACAACAACAGCGTGCTTGCAGAGCTCGGCTACAGCGTCGCCGATATTGCCAGGCTGACGCGTTAAGCGCTCACCAGGCGCGACCATCCGACGAGCCGATCCCACAACTGCACGCGGGTCGAGGCAAAATTGTGCATGTGTGCCATCCGCGGCACGATGTAGACCGACACGTCGCCCGCGCTCGCGTAAGCCTTGCACTCTGACAGTGGCTCAGGACACACGTCACGCTCTCCGACACCGACCAACACAGGCACGGTAACTGCAGCGGCTTCAGCCGCGACAAAGCCCGGAGACATCATTTGTACCGCGCAGCTTGGGATCGTGCCGCTGCCGAAGGGTGGCACTGTCCGCCGCAGCGGGTAACCGCCGGACATGTCGGCCTGCAGGATGTCGGCCGGTACATCCTCCCAATGAAATGGATACACGAAATCTTCGATCTGTGCACTGGTTGCGGCGATCAACTCGTTTTGGAGCTCGCCACCGCGTGCATGTTGAAAGGTGAGGATGGCTTTGCGACGGGCATCTTCCGAACGCTGCGGCAGCACGGTGTGTATCGCGCTATATCCCAGCGGCGCTATGGCGTTGTAAGTGCCATGACGGGCCTGCATGACGATTGTCACGCAGCCCCCCATGGACTGACCGATGCCCACGGTTGAGGCTATCCGGACTGGCGGTATCTCCTTGGCGAGGCTTCCCGTTTTGAGACGCGTCAACACCTCCCGCACTGCGCGATCGTTGGCGGCAGCGATCATCTCAACAGTGAGCCGCGTGAAGTCCGGCACACTGCTCTCACCGACTCCCAGATGATCGCCGGCAATGAATATGATGCCCATGGAGGTGTGATGCTCCGCTTCGCTGTAACCACTGTGCCCGGGAAACCGCATGTTGAAATAGCCACGGCCATACCCGCCGCCCGGGAACGCGGCCATGACGATTGCGCCTGTGTCCGGAGGCACCACATCGGGGATGAACACGCTGACAGCGACTTCGAGCGGCCCTGGGAGGGCAACCACGGCGCAGACATCGATTCGCAAATCCACTTGGCGCATATTCGAGCTCCCAGGTTTCAGTATTTTAGTACGATGTTCACCTATATGAACGCGAACTTTAAAGCCAATTCACTTATCTGTACACTGTTCACCTGTCGAGTCGCTCGGGACCACCCCCCGGCCAGCCGGAGACACGCATGACCACCCACGCTTCCCCCAACAGCCCGCAGGCCTACCAAGGCCCCATCTTCGACAGCGACACGCACGTCCACGAAGAGGGTTTTGAGTTCTTCAAGGAGTATCTGCCGAAGCAGTACCACGAGAAGTGGCTGCTGCAGCGTAAGTCGGGTGCTGAAGGGTTCGGCCTGTACCTCGGCGAGCGCAAGATCCACAACGCCGAAGCGAACGCAGACGGCCTGGTGCCGCCCCCGGGCAAGCTCAAGGAGTGGCTGCGGGCGATGAAAGAAGGCAAGTCCAATGTGGAGGGTTGGATCAAGCCGACCGTGGACATGGGATCGCGGGATGCTCGCGTGGCGAAGCTGGACGAGTTCGGTGTCGACGGGTCCATCATGTATCCCGGCGAATTCATTGCAACCATCGGTTACTACGATCCGGATAAATCGGGCAATGCCGTGCTGCACGCCTACAACCGCTACTTCAACGACCAGTGGGGCTTCAACGTCCGCGACCGCATCTACCCCACGCCGGTACTGAGCCTGTGGGACCTCGAGACCTCGGTGAAGGAGACGGAGTGGGTCATCAAACAGGGTGCCCGCATCGTTGTCATGCCGATGGGCCCGGCGCAGGGCAAATCACCGGCAGACCCGTATTTCGACCCCATCTGGTCACGGCTCAACGAAGCCTCGGTTGCCGTCGCCTTCCACGTGTCGGAAGCGACATTCATGCATCCGGTGATCCACGCTTTCGGTGAAAAGCCACTGCAGTCGCGGCGCACGGGGCAAACAGCCTGGCAATGGATGTTCTGCTACAGCGAAATTCCAGTGCAGATGACGCTTGCCAACATCCTGTACAACAACTTCTTCGAGCGCTTTCCCAATATCCGCCTGGTGAGTGCCGAAAACGGCGCGAACTGGCTGCCGGCGTTCCTCGAAAAAATGGACAAGATGCGCGGCATGGCGAAGAACGGCTACTGGCCGTGCGGCCAGCTCAAGGATCGGCCCAGCCGGATTTTCAAGCAACACTGTTACGTCGTCGCCTATCCCGAGGACGACGTGAAGATGATCGTGGAGAAGATCGGCACCTCCGACTGCCTGCTGATGGGTTCCGACTACCCGCACGCGGAGGGGGTTCCAACACCGCGCGACTTCTACAAAGAGGCGCTGACGAGTCTGTCAGACGCGCACGTGCGCGGGATCATGCACGACAACGGCCGGCGGCTGCTGCCACTGCCACAGTGATGTGACAGGCCACCAGGCCGGCGGCGCGCCGGGCAGACACCCCACTGCCGGGGGCCAGGCACGCCAGGGCCGTCCCGGCGTGCGTCACTCTCCGGTGAACTTCGGCGGGCGCTTCTCCATGAAGGCCTGCTTGCCTTCCTTGAAGTCCTGGCAGGAGTTGGCTTCCAGCATCTCCCTGCTATCGCTGATCAGAGCCTCGTGCAACGTCTGGAAGGGCAATTCCCACAGCTGCCGCTTCATCACGCGCAACGACCGCGGCGAGACATTCTCGGCGAGATCGCGTGCGTAGGCATAAGTTGCTTCCGCAAGTTTGTCGGCGGGGTGGATGTTGTTCACCAGGCCCAGCCGCAAGGCCTCGCTACCGCGCACCTTCCGCCCGGACAGCAACAGATCGAACGCGTTTGCGTGTCCCGTCACACGATTGAGTATCCACCCCATGCCATATTCCGAAGCGAGTCCGATCCGAGCGAAAGCCGTCGTCATGACCGCTTCTTCGGAAGCGAACCGAAGATCACAAAACAACGCATGAATGAGCCCGATGCCGGCAGTCGCCCCGTTGAGCATCGCAATGACGGGCTTGGACAGCGAGGGGAAGTACGCCGTACGGCTCTGAAAGTCGGGCCGCCGGCTGAAATCATAGGCCCGCGGCAATTTGTCGATAAGGTGGCGCGGGTTGTCCGTCTTGAACCCCCCTATATCGCCCCCTGCGCAAAAGGCGCGCCCCGCGCCTGTCAGTACGACCACGTGAACCTCTTTGTCGGCATCCGCAGCGTGAGAGGCCTGCCAGACCTCCTCTGACATGACATCGGTCCACGCGTTGAGGAGATCCGGCCGGTTGAGCGTGATTGTCGCTATCCGGTCCCGGACGTCGTAACGAATCTGTTCGTAGCTCATCACACCTCCGCGGAACGAAAGCGAGCCCGCAACCCGGGTTTGTCGATCTTACCGGTCGCCAAGCGCGGCAATTCAGTGACGAACTCGATGCTTTTCGGGCACTTGTAGCTCGCGATGCGTGTTTTGCAGTAGGCGATCAGCTCGGACTCATTGACGCGTTGATCGCTCCTGAGACAAACAATGCCCTTGACGGTCTCAACCCACTTGGGATCCGGAACTCCGATGACCGCGGCGTCGGTCACGGCCGGATGGCTCGCCAGTGCCTCCTCTACTTCCCGGCTGTAGATATTCTCACCGCCGGAAATGATCATGTCCTTCTTACGGTCGACGAGGTAAAGATAGCCCTGCTCGTCATACACCCCAATGTCGCCCGTGTGATACCACCCGTCGCGGATGGCTTCGATCGTGGCGTTCGCATCATTCCAGTAGGAATCGAGCATGGACGGCGATCGCACTACCACCTCGCCGGGCGTCCCGACCGGGCACCGGTTGCCCTGCTCATCACGCAATTCCATATCTATTTCGGCATTGACACGCCCTACCGAACCGAGCCGGCGCAAGTCATCCGCATCCCCGTCCGGATTTACCTGCCAACGCGGTAGCGCCGAGACACTGCCGAGCTCGGTGCAGCCGTATTGGATGGAGAATACGGGGCCCAACAGTGCCACAGCCCGCCGTAATACCGGCACCGGAATGGGCGCGGCCGCACTGAAAATCTGCTGCACGCTCGACAGGTCATAACTGTCCACATTCGGAACCGAGAGAACCGCCTGCACGATCGCGGCCACCATGAAGGTATGAGTGATCCTCTCCTTCTGTATGGTTTCCAACATCGCGACAACATCGAAGGTTCGGTGCAGGACCGTGCAGCCGCCGTCCCATGCCGCGCCTTGCACGTACCCCTTGCCGCCAACATGAAACGCGGGCGTAATCTGCAGCAGGCGCGTCTCGCCCGTCATCTCTGACGCGAGGGCACACATGCGGGCACTACAGAGAATCTTCTCTTGCCGCCAGGGAACACCCTTGGGGCGCCCAGTCGTGCCGCTGGTGTACAACAGCCACGCATAGTCTTCCGGGGCCGGCCTGATAGGAGGCCCGTCCGGGTCGCCTTCGGCCACGACCTGCTCATAGCTCAACGCGGAGTCCGCCGAACCGATGCAGATGTAGTGAGTGAGTCCAGTCGATTCGGCGCGCAGCCGCGCTACCGTTTGGGTGTACTGCGACTCGAAGATCAGGGTCCTGGCCCCGCAGTCACGTAAGACCTGAACGATTTCCGGCGGAGCCAGCCGAAAGTTGATGGGCACGGCAATATAGCCACCCACTTCCGCCGCCGCGTAAGTCTCATAGATTTCGACGCAGTTCATCGCCAGCACAGCGACCCGGTCCTGCCGCCTCAAACCGAGCCGATAGAGCCCGCTGGCGAGGCGCAAAGCGCGCTGCGCATAGGCGGCGTGGGAAATTCGCCGCTCGCCGAATACGAGCGCCTCGCGGTTGGAGAAACAGCGCGCATTGCGCTCGATGAGTTCGCGGACGGTGCGCATTGGGCCTATAGTATGCCAGGGTTTGAAAAGTGAACAGCGTTCACCTATTGTAACGAACCAGGCATTTGCCGCCAGGGGGATCTTCCATGCACGGAGTCGAATCGGGGCCACCGGCCGCCGCGGGTACCGGCGTGGGCTCCGCGGCGCGCCCGCAGGCATCCATCAGCCGGGGTCATCCGCGACTCCTCTTTGCGACCCTGATGTTCGGTCAAATGTCCCAGGGTTTGACCTTCACCGCATTCCTCGCCGCCTTGCCGCAGATGGCACACGGTCTCGGAGAGCACGGCGAAGTCATCGCGCAGATGACCATGGCGTTGGCCGCCCTCGGCCTGTTGATCGGCTCGCTGGCGAGCGGCTGGATCATGGAAAAGGCGGGGACCCGCGCAACCCTGCTGGTATCGCTGGCCGTTTACGGCGCAGCCGGCGCGGGTGGTCTGGTACTGCGGGACCCAACTGCGTTGCTGACGACGAGGTTTGTGGTTGGTTTTGCGTCCGCCTGCCTGGCGACAACCTGCTTGTGGGCCGTAACGGCCGAATACAGCGGTCATCGCCGTGCCCGTGCGCTGGGAATCGTCAACTCGATGGGCACCTTCATGTCCCTGGCGGGTACGGTGGCCGGCGGCTTTCTCGCGCAAAGCGGCGGCTGGTCTGTGACTTTCGTGATTTATCCGGTCTTTGCTCTCATCGGACTTGCAATGGGGTTCGTGTCCGTCGGTCAGGTCAAGCCCGGGCAGACGCGATCGGCTGCGCGCAGTGAGCCCTTCTTCCTGCGGCTGCTGCCGTTTTACCTGCTCGCAGCGCTGCTGTTCATCGTGATCTTCATGGCCTCCACCCAATTTGCGTTTCTGCTGCAGGAGGATGGAATCAAGGACCCCGCGGCCCGCTCGATGATCATGAGCACGGTGACGATAGTAGGGACGTTGACGGCGTTCTGCTACGGGTGGATACAACAGCGCCTGGGTGTTCGCCGTGCCTTCCTGTTCGGCCTGATCAGCGCCACCGCGTCGCTGGCCACACTCGGCTTCGGAAACACAGCCGCAACTGCCATCCTCGGGGCTGGGCTGATGGGAGTGTTTGTAGGTCTTGCCACACCTTATGTCTATCACGTTGTGACCGAGCGGACCGACGCATCCGTACGCAGCCGCGCGTTCGGCGTGCTCACTGCATTCAACTTCTTCGGCGGCTTCCTGAACCCCGTCATACTGGCCCCGCTCGGCCGCGCCATTGGCATCCATGGCTCGTTCCTCGCCGCAGCGGTGGTCACGGCAGCCCTGGCGCTCGCGACGTTCGCGGGGTCGCTGCGCCAACGCGTGGCAGCATAACCGCCCAACCGGATAACATTCGCCGATGGACTTACGTTTTACGACCGACGAGCTCGCTTTTCGCGCCGAGGCACGGGAGTTCTTCCGGACAGCCCTCCCTGCGCCGCTACGCAGCAAGTGCATCCTCGGGCAACGCCTGACGCGCGAGGAGCTCAAGCTCTGGCAGGGCATCCTCAATAATAAAGGCTGGGCCACGCCAGCGTGGGACCCCGAATGGGGCGGCACGGGTTGGAGCGCGGTCAAACAGTACATCTTCAAGGAAGAGTTGCACATGGCGCCCGCTCCGGAGCCACTGTCCTTCAACGTCAACATGATCGGCCCGACGTTGATCGCCTTCGGCACGCCGGAACAGAAGCGGCGCTTCCTGCCAAAGATTGCCAGCCTGGAATATTGGTTCTGTCAGGGCTTTTCGGAGCCGGGTGCGGGCTCGGACCTCGCCTCCCTGCGCACGCAGGCGCAACGCGACGGCGATCACTATGTGATCAACGGTCAGAAGCTTTGGACCTCCACGGCCCACTTCGCGGACTGGTGCTTTCTGCTCGTACGCACCGATCCACAGGCGAGGAAGCAACAGGGCATCACCTATCTCCTGATGGACATGAAGACACCCGGCATCACCGTGCGCCCCATCATCACGCTCGATGGGCATCACGAGACCAACGAGATGTTCCTGGAGAATGTCCGGGTGCCCGTGGAGAACCGCCTCGGGGAAGAAAACAAGGGTTGGGACTACGCCAAGTATCTGCTGGGGCACGAGCGAAGCGGTATTGCGCGGGTCGGCGTTTCCAAGCTGCGCGTCCGCCGGGCCAAGGAGTTGGCAACGCGCGTGCTTGCAGGCGGCAGGCCCCTGTCCGAGGACAGCGGATTCCGGCAGCGCGTCGCGGCTCTGGAAGTTGAGCTGAAGGCGTTGGAAATCACGCAGATGCGGGTGATCTCCGAAAGCATGCACTCCGCGAGCGGTAAGCCGGACCCCAAGGCATCCATCCTGAAGATGAAAGGCTCCGAGCTGCAACAGGCCGCGACTCAACTCCTACTCGAGGTAGCTGGATATGACGCGATGGAATACGACGGAGAATTTCTCCGCGGCGTATCACGGGCGCATCCAGATGACACGGACTGGGCGTTGACAGTGGCGCCCAATCACTACTGGATCCGCCATGTGAGCATTGTTGGCGGATCCAACGAGATCCAGCGCAACATCCTCGCAAAGCAAGTGCTGGATCTGTAAGGATTGGCCGACGATGGATTTTGAATACACCTCGGATCAACAACTGCTCAGGGACAGTGTTACGCGCTTGCTCACGGATAAGTACGACTTCGAGAGCCGTAAGCGTTACCTGGCCGCCGGCGGCCGCAGCCGCGAAATCTGGCATCAATTTGCCGAGCTCGGGCTGCTCGGCCTGCCCTTTGGCGAGAGCGAAGGGGGGTTGGGCGCGGGCGCCGTCGAGTTACTCATCGTGATGGAGGCGTTCGGCCGGCATCTCGTTCTGGAGCCGTACCTGGCTACCATCGTTCTTGGTGGCGGCTGCTTGCGCTACGGCGCCTCCACACAACTGCGGCAGGAGGTCCTGCCGCAGCTCATTGGCGGAACACATCTGGCTGCGTTCGCGCACAGCGAACGCCAGGCGCGTTTCGATTTAGCCGACATTGCCACGACGGCACGCCGTAGCGGCAAGGACTGGGTGCTGAATGGGGCAAAGAAATATGTTCTGCACGGCGCCTCAGCCGACTATCTGATCATCTGCGCACGGGTTTCGGGCGAGCAGCGCGACAGGCACGGTCTGGCGCTCTTCGTTGTCGATGCGCGCAGCTCCGGCCTGGAACGTAGGGGATACCTCACGCAGGATGGGACGAGCGCTGCCGACTTAACTCTTTCAGACGTTCATGTGGATGGCGGCCGGCTGATCGGCGATCCTGACAGTGCGCTGCCGATTGTCGAGAAGGTAGTCGCCGATGGCATTGCCGCTGCGTGCGCCGAAGCGGTTGGAGCCATGGAACGCGCCTTCGAAATGACCGTCGATTATCTGAAGACGCGCAAACAGTTCGGCACCACCATCGGCTCCTTCCAAGCGTTGCAACATCGCGCCGTGGACATGTTGGTGGCGCTGGAACAGGCCCGCAGCATGGCGCTGTATGCGGCCATGATGAGCAGTGAACCGGACGTGGAGGCGAGAAACCAGGCATTGTCGGCCGCCAAAGTGCAGATCTGCCGATCGGCAAGATTCATCGGCGAGCAGGCCGTGCAGTTGCACGGCGGAATTGGCGTGACGGAGGAGTGCCAGGTGGGGCATTACTACCGCCGCCTGACTATGTTGGAACTGCTATTTGGAGACGCGGCGCATCACTTATCGCTGCTCACCGCGACGGGCAGCGAGAGCACCTCAGCCACACCGCCATCGACGTGAAGCGTATGGCCATTCACGTACGAGGCAGCGTCGGAGGCCAGGAAGATAGCCGCACCCCCCAACTCTTCGGGCTTGCCCCAGCGGCCCATCGCTATGCAGTCGGTGAAGATCTTCATCCGCGCGGCATCCTGGGTGATCGGCTCTGCCATCTGAGTGAGAAAGAAGCCGGGTGCGATGGCATTGCAAGTCACACCATAGCGCCCCAACTCCCCTGCGAGTGACTTCGTGAGTCCCACCAGGCCGTGTTTGCTCGCAACGTACGCCTGCAACCGCTCACGGCCGATGACTGAGACATACGAGCCGACATTGATGATCCGGCCCGAACGCTGCGCCACCATCGGACGGGCCGCTTCACGGGACAGTAGATAGACCGAGGTCAGATTGACTTCGAGTGTCCGCTTCCAGGTTTCAAGGGTGCCATCGAACAACCCGCTCCAGACACACAGCGCCGCGTTGTTCAGCAGTATGTCCAGCTTGCCGTGACGCCTGATGATCTTGGGAACGGCGCCGACAACCGCCTCCTCAGACGTGAGGTCGAATGCTTCCACATCCGCCGCTCCACCCTCAGCGCGGATCTCTCGCGCCGCCTGCTGCAGCATCGCCTCGTCCCGGGCAGCAAGCACGACCGTGGCTCCCGCCCGAGCCAGTGCTCCAGCCATGGACCGGCCCAGACCCCGCGAGGCGCCAGTGACGAGCGCCACCTTGCCTTGCAGTGAAAACAGCTCTGTAAACCCGCTACCCATCCCGGGTATTCTTGCATATACTTCACATAGTTGAACAGCGTTCTAATCTCCAGGAAATGCCCGCGAGGAGCCCATATGAGCGATACCCGCAAGGCTGCACGTGAGGTGCTGGTGCCGATGCTCGGAGAGTCCTTCGCCGCCGGGATCGAGGCCGCGGCCGACAGTGGCGCCTTCGGTGCACCGCTCGCCCAATTGGCCATCGACTACGCCTTTGCAGGAGTCTGGAGCCGTCCGGGATTGGATCGCCGCTCGCGCAGCATTGCGACCATGGCCATTCTCATCACGAGCGGCCAGACCCACGAGTTCAAGAATCACGTACGTGCCGGCATCGCCAACGGCGTCACGCCCAAGGAGATCGAAGAGCTGATCATCCATTCGTCCGCGTACGTGGGACTGCCTACAGCTGGAATCGCCATGCAGGCGGCGACCGAGGTGCTCCGGGAGCTCGGCAAGCTTCCAGCCGCCACGAAGACTTCCCAGGAGCGCGGGCTGACCTGACCGGAGATAACGACATGAGCGCAGTACATCCCCTGCAGGACTTCGATGACCCCGGCTTCGACCCCTTCATCGCCGACGATCTGATGTTCGGCGACAGCGATGACCCCTATCCAAAGCTCGCTGACCTGCGGCGTCAGGGCCCGGTGCACGCACTCGACTACCGGGTCTTCATGGGCCTGCCGAAGGATATGACCAGCGCGGACGTCGAGCACTTCACCATAGTCGGCTATGAGGAAGTCGGCAAGGTGTTGGGTGATCCACAGACTTACTCCAACCGCGCCTACCTGCGCAATCTGGGGATCAGCTTCGGCCGCAGCGTCTCGACCATGGACGCGCCGGAACACCCTCGTTACCGCAAGATTTTTCAGAAGGCATTCATGGCGAATACGGTCTCCAAGTGGGGCGAGTCCGTCGTCGACCCGGTCATCGACAGCCTGTTGGGTAACCTCCTCGAGCGCGGCGTTGCCGATCTCGTGCAGGAATTCACCCTGCACTATCCATTCCAGATCGTTTACCGGCAGCTTGGCTTGCCGCGCGAGGAGGCCCCGACCTTTCACCGCCTGGCCATTGCCCAAACGTTGGTCGGGGTCGACATCCCGCACGGCACCGAGGCCTCGCGGAAACTGGGAACCTACTTCGCCGAGCTGCTGCAGATGCGTCGCAGCAAGCCTGGCACCGACCTCGTCAGCACACTGGCCCAGGCGGAAGTGGACGGCGAGCACCTTCCCGACGAAGTCGTGATCTCGTTCCTGCGACAACTGGTCAACGCTGGCGGCGATACCACCTATCGGGCAACGAGCGTGTTGCTGACGGGCCTGCTCAACAATCCGGATCAGCTGGAGGCGCTCCGCCGCGACCGCAGCTTGATCCCACAGGCGATCGAGGAAGCCCTGCGCTGGGACGGCCCGGTGCTGATTCAAACACGCCTCGCCGCACGCGATGTCGAGTTGGGCGGTGTCCAGATTCCCGCAGGAGCCTTCCTCGATGTCGCCGCCGGCGCCGCCAATCGTGATCCGGGGCGGTTCCCGGAGCCCGACAAATTCAACATCTTCAGAAAGCCGCCGCTGCGTCACTTTGCCTTTGCATACGGTCCGCACGTCTGCATTGGGCAGCACCTGGCCAGGGTCGAGATGACTCGCGCGTTGAATGCGATTCTCGATCGGATGTCCGGCCTGAGGTTGGATCCGGAACAACCGCCGCCTCGCATCCAGGGCATCATGATGCGTGTGCCGAAGCACATATACGCGCGGTTCGACGCTTAGGTCACCGACCCACTGCGGCCGGCAGGCGCGCGGTTGCCAAGGCGCGTGCCTCATACACCATGCGGGCGATCAGCTCGGCACAGCTCGGTATGTCCGTGATCAGACCCACGACCATGCCCACCGGCAGGGCAGCGGATTCCGTCTCTCCCTCCGCCATAGCCTTCATCCACTGGGCCGCGCCGATGTATGGAGCCAGCGTGTGATGGTTTGCCTGCCCCGCCTTCTCCAACTCCAGCGCCTGTGTGCTCGCACTGTTGCGCAGCACCCGTGTGGAGTCGCGATAACTGCGGCCGACCAGCACCGTATCGCGCTCGCTCGCCTCCACGAGGCGTGCTTTCAGCCGCGGATGCAACGGGGACTCGCGAGTGAGCAGAAAACGCGTGCCCATGTTCACACCATCCGCGCCCAGCGCCAGAGCCGCTATCAGCCCACGGCCGTCGGCAAATCCCCCACAGGCGAGGATCGGGATTCTCAACTTGGCGGACGCTGCCGGGATCAGTACCAGTGCCGGAATATCGTCCTCACCCGGGTGACCGGCGCACTCGAAGCCGTCAATGCTCACGGCATCGGCACCCAATTCCTGGGCCTTCAAGGCATGGCGGACCGTCGTGCACTTGTGGACGACCTTCACGCCATGATTTTTGAACGTTTGGATGTATTTGGCGGGATTGGCTCCTGCCGTCTCTACCACTCTCACGCCGCCATCGAGGATGGCCGCGACATAGCCCTCGTAATCCAATCCGGTGTTTGCAGGCAGCAGAGTCAGGTTCACAGCAAGGGGCTTGTCCGTCAGCTGCCGCGCGCGTGCGATCTCGGTCGCCAACGCCGCCCGGTCCGGTTGGGTGTGCGCGGATATGGTTCCCAGGCCACCGGCATTACTCACGGCTGCCGCCAGCTCTGCGCGGGCAGCCCAGCGCATGCCGCCTTGCATGATGGGATACGGGATGCCCAGCAACTCGGTGATGCGGGTACGGAAGCTCATCGGGTTTGAAGACTCCAGCTCTAGTCGTCGATTTCAGCCAACACGGCGCCGACCTGGTAGGTCACGCCGACCTCAGCCAGGATCCGTAGCCGGCCCGAAGCCGGGGCTTCTACTTCCTGAGTGGCCTTGTCGTTCTCCAGCTCGTACAGCGGCTGCCCCGCCGTGATCATCGCGCCATCCTGCGCCAGCCAACGTGCCAGAGTGCTGTCATCACTCGCGAACCCGATTTTCGGTAATAGAACCTGTGTGCTCATCAGTCAATCCAAAGTTGCTCGGACGGCGCTCTCGATCCGCGCCTGGGTGGGAACGAATTCGTTTTCCAGTTTTTTCGCAAACGGCACCGGGGAGTGGTAGGCACCTACCCGCTGCACTGGCGCGGCCAGCTGACCGAACAGCTCCTCGTTGATACGGCTGGCGATTTCCGCGCCGACACCGAAAGGCTTGACGGCCTCGTGCACGATGACGCTGCGGCGCGTGCGTGCGACCGACTTCAGAACCGACTCGGCATCCCAGGGAGCTACGGTCCGCAGGTCGATGACTTCGCAATCAACGCCCTGCTTGGACAGCTTCTCGGCCGTCATCAGGCAGTCGGCAACAGTGCGGCTGTAACTCACGAGGGTGACATCCTTTCCGGGACGGGCGATGTTGGCCTTGCCCAGGGGAATGCGTTTGCCGGACTCGGGCGGCATGCCCGGCTTCCAGTAAGTGGGCATGTTCTCAATGAACAAGCACGGATCATCGTCGAACACGCACGAGAGCATCAGGCCGTAGGCCTCGGCGGGAGAGGATGGGGCAACGACCTTGATCCCCGCGGTGTGGGCAAACCACGCCTCGAGATAGTCGGCGTGTTGCCCGCCCGTCCCGAAGCCGGCGCCGGTCATTGTGCGGATGGTCAGCGGAACGTGAGTCTGACCTCCGGACATGTAGCGCAGCTTGGCTGCGTGATTCACGATCATGTCCATCGCCACGGCGGTGAAGTTCATCAACATGATCTCCGCCACTGGCCGCATTCCGACGATCGCAGCTCCAATGGCAGCCCCGATGATGGCTTGCTCGGAAATAGGAGTCGTGCGCACGCGGCTCCTGCCGTACTTGGTCGATAAGCCGCGCGTGACGCCTACTACACCGCCCTCTTCCTCATCGCCGATATCCTCGCCCAGCAGGATCACGCTGGGATCGAGGCCCATGGCCTCGTCAAGGGCGAGATTGATCGCCTGAATGGAGTTCATCTGGGCCGCCTTGGCCTGCGGAACGCTCATGCTGCCTGCTCCTGTTTCGCCGGCGCAAACACATCAGTGGTGAGCTCGGCGAGGTCCGGCTCGGGGCTATCCAACGCAAAAGCCACCGCCGCGTCGATCTCCTTCTGGATGGCCGATTCGATCTGTTGCACCTCGCTCTCGGACGCGTGGCCGTTCTGCAGGAGCCAGTTGCGCCATGCGGGCACCGGATCTCGCGCCATCGCCTCTTCCTTCTCGCCCTTTTTCATGTAGCCATCCATGTCGCCAAAGACATGGCCGTGAAAGCGGAACGTCATCGCCTCGATCAGAGTGGGTCCCGCGCCACTGCGCGCACGGTCGATCGCCTCTTGCGCCACGGCATACATGGCCAAGGGATCATTGCCGTCGACGCGCACACCCGGCATCCCATAACCGGCCGCCCGATCCGCGATCCGCGGCGCCGATGTCGTCACTTCATAGCGAGTATGCTCGCCGTAGCGGTTGTTCTGGCAAACAAACACCACTGGGAGCTTCCAGATCGAGGCCATGTTGAGCGCCTCGTGGAACGCGCCGATGTTGGAAGCGCCATCGCCGAAGTAGGCGACCGTAACACGCTTTTCCCCACGTATTTGCGTGGCGAGCGCCAGACCGTTTGCAATGGGCAGCGAGCTGCCGACGACACCGGTCGTGACCATGACGCCGGTGGCCGGATGAGTAATGTGCATCGGGCCGCCCTTGCCTTTGCAGGTGCCCGTCGCCCTGCCTGCAACCTCTGCCCAGAGCAGCTTGACCGGCAGGCCCTTGGCCAGCATGTCGTGAAAACCGCGATAGATGGTGCAGATGTAGTCGGCATCACTCAGCAGGACGGAGATCGCCGCCGGAATGACTTCCTGCCCGCGCGGCGAGTAGTACGGCGCCACGATCTTGCCGGACTTGATCACCGCCCGAAAGCGCTCGTCGTTGAGCTTGATGAGCGCCATGCGCCGATACAGGTCGATCAATGTTGACCTGCCGGGGATTGTCCCCACTGGGGATTCCCTCGCTGGCCGCTCAGTTGCCTGACTCGAGTTGCTCATGCAGCCTTCTCCACTTGCGCGCGGCCGGCTGTCGCGGCGTGCCGCGCGGCAATATAACCGAACACGAACGAGGCACCGATGCTCGCCCCGGCACCGGGATAACACCGGCCCACGACCGAGGCCGTCGAGTTACCCGTGGCGTAGAGCCCGTCGATCACCGAGCCATCCTCGCGGAGCACCCGCGCGAATTCGTCAGTCACGATGCCGCCAGCTGTCCCCACATCGCCCGGATACATTGCTACCGCGTAGAACGGGCCCTTCTCGATGGGCCCCAGGTTCGGGTTAGGTTTGACGGACGGATCGCCATGCGCGCGGTCGAATGCGCGCCCGCCGCGCCCGAAATCCTCATCGCGTCCCGTCCGGCAAAATCCATTGAAGCGCCGTATCGTTGCCTCGAGACCGGCTGCATCGATCCCGCACAGCGCCGCCAGCTCGGGCAGGGAATTCGCGCGCTTGAGATAGCCGCTGTCGATCCACTTCTTCGGAACCTGTCCCGGCGATGCCGTGCCCCACGGGTAATACTCGCGCTGGCGGGCATCCATGATTACCCAACTCGGAATCGCCTTGCCGGTCTGCGCGTGCCGCTGATACATCCTCTGTCCGATCTCCATGTACGCGCCTGCCTCGTCGCAGAAACGCTGCCCGAGTTGGTCCACCATGATCGAGTACGGCAGCGAGAGATCCAGGTGATGCATGAACGGGATCGGCGTGCCGTCGGCGGCCACCGCCCCTTCGGGCAGCGACTCACCTGGCGCCAGCGAGGTAATGACCCACCAGGCCTCATTCATGCAGTCCAGCGCGGCTCCGAGCCGCATGGCCATCTCGATCACCTCACCTGTATCGCCGGGATTGGCGTTCGTCCAGCGCCATGCATTGGGTTTCGGCTGATATCGCTCGCGCAGCTGCTGACTGTGTGAGAAACCTCCGGCGTTGATCAACACACCGTCGGTGGCACGCACACGCACTGTACGGCCGTCGCGCGCGGCGATTACGCCGGTGACCTTTCCCTGCTCGACGACCAGATCCCGCACCGGTGACTCCGTCCAGATCGGGAGCTGCTCTCGCAGAGCTATTTGCAACATCCGCCCCTGGATGGCCGCGCCATTCGCGCGCAGATCCTTTCCGGTGAGCTTGGCGCGCAACATGCGGCCCGCCAGGCGCAGAGCCATCAGCTTGCCGGCCCAGGTGCGCTTGGCCAGGAATAATGTTGGAAAGTCCTGCGATCCCATCGGCAGGTGCATGCCCGGATACATCGACAGGCGGTTTTTCCACTCGCCCAGCTCATTGATATCGAACAACGGTGCCACGAGTGAGCGGCCGCGCGGCTGACCGCCCGGCTTCTCGTCGTAGTAGTCGGACCAGCCGTCCGCGTACTGGAACGCCATGCCGTAGCGCTCGAGGAACTCCACCATCTTCGGGCCAGTGCGCAGATAGGTCTCGCGCCGCGCATCCGAGCTGCCCGGGCCGTGATAGGTCGCGACGGAATCGAGGTACTGGCGCGCGCGCTCGTAGGAATCCTCCACGCCGGCGCGCTTCATCACCGGATTGTCAGGAATCCACCAGACCCCGCCGGAGTACCCGGTCGAGCCACCGACCTTGGCCAGCTTCTCGATGATCAGCGCGCGCTTGCCGAGTGCCTTGGCCGCGAGCGCGGCGCACATGGAGGCGCCGCCACTGCCGACAATGACGAAATCGAAACTCTCATCCCAATCCTGGGCGCTGCTCATATCAGCTCTCATGCGCGCTCCGCGCCGTACGGCGTACACTGTGCCCGGGGGCATCTTACTGTATTTCTGAACGTCGTTCGAGTATATTAATGCCCGGCATTCAGGCGCAACTACCGGTATTTCGCCAGACGGACATGTTCAGAGCCGATCTCCTCAAGGGCAAGAAGATACTCGTCACAGGCGGCGGCACGGGGCTGGGCAAGAGCATCGCCCGCCGCTACCTGCAGCTCGGAGCCGAGCTGCTGATCTGCGGCCGGCGTACCGAGGTTCTCGATGCCGCGGCCAGCGAGCTGGCGGGAGAGACCGGGGGACGCATCGAGACCCTGCAGTGCGACGTACGGTCGGCTGATCAGGTCGAATCCATGATGAGCCGGATCTGGGAGCGAGGGCCTCTTGATGTCCTCGTCAACAATGCCGCGGCCAACTTCATCGCCCGCACTGAAAAGCTCTCGCCGCGGGCGATCGACGCAGTGCTCAACATCGTGTTGCACGGCTCTTTCTACTGTACGGTGGCTTGTGGGACTCGTTGGATCGAAGCCAAGCGCGCCGGCACGGTTTTGAGCGTCGCTACGACGCCCTCGTTCACGGGGTCCGCCTTCACTGCGCCTTCCGCTGCCGCGAAGGCCGGGATCGTCGCGATGACGCGCAGTCTGGCCGTTGAGTGGGGTCCGCATGGCATTCGCCTGAACGCCGTGGCTCCTGGGCTGTTCCCAACGGCCGGAGCGTGGGAGCGCCTGTACCCTCCGGGGTCTCAAGTAGAGCCCCAGGAGGCGAGCATCCCCCTGCGCCGCGTCGGCCAGCACATCGAGCTCGCCAACTTGTTTGCTTATCTCGCCTCCGATGAGGCCGGTTACATCACCGGCGATCTGATCGTCATTGACGGCGGACGATGGATGCAGGGCGTCGGTGGACCGAGCGTCCGCGCCATGCACGATTGGACCGACGAGCAATGGGAAGCGATGCGCAAGCGGTGAGCACGCGGCAGGGTCCTCTTTCCGGTCTGCGCATTGTCGAGCTTGCGGGGGTCGGGCCCGGACCCATGTGCGCCATGCTGCTGGCGGATCTCGGCGCGACCGTGCTGCGCATCGATCGCCCTGAGCCTGCCGAGCTCGGCCTGAAGCGTCCGCTCGAGTACAACCTGTTGTTGCGCAGCCGTAAGTCAATCGCGCTGGACCTCAAGGACCCGCGCGCGATCGAAATGGCCCTGAGTCTCATCTCGCAGGCCGATGCTTTGATCGAAGGCTTCCGTCCCGGTGTGACCGAACGACTGGGGCTTGGGCCCGAAGTGTGTTTGCGAAGCAATCCCCGGCTGGTGTACGGCCGAATGACCGGTTGGGGACAACGGGGCCCCCTGGCCCACACGGCAGGTCACGATCTGGGTTACATCGCCATTACCGGTGTGCTGCATGCCATCGGGCGACGCGGCGCGCCACCCTCGATTCCGCTCAACCTGATCGGCGACTACGCCGGCGGATCCCTCTATCTTGCGCTGGGTCTGCTGGCGGCCATCATGGAAGCGCGCAGCTCGGGACAGGGACAGGTGGTTGACGCCGCAATCGTGGATGGAACAGCTTCGCTCGCGACCACCTTCTTCGGCATGCTTGCCGCAGGGATGCTCAATCCGGATCGCGGCGCCAACAGCACCGATTCCGGCTCGCATTTCTACGAAGTGTATGAATGCGCGGATGGACAATGGATTTCGGTGGGCCCGATCGAGTCCAAGTTCTACGGGGTGCTCCTCGAGGTGCTGCAGATCGACCCGGCCGAGTTGGGCCCGCAGCTGGACCCGGCCAATTGGCCCCGCGCCAAATCCGTGTTCGCCGCGAAATTCCGTACGCGTACCCGCGATCAATGGGCGCAGCTGTTTGCCAACACAGACGCCTGTGTCGCGCCCGTGTTGCGCTGGGACGAAGCAGCCCACCACCCTCATCTGGTAGCGCGCGGCACCTTTGTTGAAGTGGACGGGATCGTACAACCCGCTCCGGCACCGCGTTTCAGCCGTACGAAACCCCAACAACCCGACCCGCCGGCGGCTATCACACCCGAGAACACGACCCGTGCGCTCGAGGGGTGGGCCTCACCGGAACAGGTCTCGCGATGGCGCTCCGCCGGCATCGTCGATTGAAAGAGCAGGCACATGCCTGCGAGAAGGAGAATAGATCGTGGAGTCCGCATCACCGCAAGTTCCGGCACCCGTTCCGGCACATGTACCGGCTCACCTGGTCCTCGATTTCGACATATATAACCCGCCGGGCGCGCAGGACGACTACCAGCTGTCGCTAAAAAAACTGCATGAGCAGGGCTGCCCGGACATTTTCTGGACGCCGCGCAACGGCGGGCACTGGGTGGCGACCCGTGGGGATGACATCTACGCCATCCTGGCGGACTACGCGCATTTCTCCAGCCGTATGCTGACAGTGCCCAAGAGTCGCCAGGGCGCCGTTCCGCTGTTTCCGATCTTCGCCGATCCGCCGGCGCATACTGCTTACCGCTCCCTGATCAATCCAACCTTCTCCCCGAAGGGCGTGGCGGCACTCGAGAGCAAGGCGCGACAGCTCGCGATCCGCCTCGTGGAAGAACTGCGTCCGCGCGGCGGCTGCGAGTTCGTCACGGAGTTCGCACAACACCTGCCGATCGAAGTATTCATGAGCATCGTCGATGTACCCGCGAGCGATCGTGAGCAGTTGCTGAAGTGGGCGGACGGTATGGTCCGCCCCGAACATCACGATGATGTGCACAATACCATCCGGCAGATCTTCGGTTATTCCGCCGCGAAGATCGCCGAGCGGCGTGCGAAGCCCGGCGACGATCTCATCAGCAAGCTGACGCAATCGAAGATCAACGACCGCCTTCTCACGGACGATGAAATTGTCGGCATGGTATCGCTGGTCCTGATCGGCGGGATGGACACCGTGGCATCGGCGATGTCATTCGCCGCGCATTTCCTGGCGCGCAGTGAGAAACATCGGCGCCAGCTGATAGAGAAACCCGAGTTGATTCCCAAGGCGGTAGACGAGCTCCTGCGCCGCTTTCCGATCGTCAACCAGGGCCGCTACATACCGGAAGACTACGTCTACAAGGGCATCGCGCTGAAAGCAGGCGATATGATCATCATGCCGACGACCTTGCACGGTCTCGACGAGCGCAAGTTTGCCAACCCTCTCGAGGTCGACTTCCAGCGGCCCACTCCCATCCATTCAACCTTCGGCAATGGTCCGCACCGCTGCCCCGGGTCGAACCTGGGACGCACGGAGATGAAAGTGTTTCTCCAGGAATGGCTGCCACGGATTCCCGATTTTCACCTCAAGCCGGGTGCCCGGGTGGGTATGAGCTCGGGAGTCAACGGCACGATCTATGAGCTTCCTTTGGAGTGGGCGTAAGCCGTGAGCGCCACAGACACCTTGGTCAGCCGGCAATGGCAGTGCTTCTTCTGTGGGTTCGTCTACGATGAGGCGCAAGGGTTGCCCGACGAAGGGATCGCGCCGGGCACACGCTGGGAAGATATTCCTGAGGACTGGGTCTGTCCCAGCTGCGGGGCCGCGAAGTCGGACTTCGGGATGATGGTTGTTTGATTGGGCTGAAATAGCCCGCAGGCTGCGCCCTGCTAGTGTCCGGTGAAGCGCGCTTCGCGCTTCTCCAGAAACGACTGCACGCCCTCTTTGGCGTCTTCGGTGTTATAAAGACGGCGCTGTGTCTCGGCAACTGCCGCGTAAGCCGCCTGCCAACCCTCATCGACCGCGAGACGGGCGTTCTGCATCGTTGCCTGGACAGCCAGTGGCGCCTGCCGGGCAATCCGCTCCGCAAGCTCGATCGCGCGCGGCAACTCCTGTCCCGCCGGCACGACTTCCTGGACGAAGTTGTATCGCAGCGCTTCCTGGGCCGTGAAATCGTCTCCGGTCAGGAGGATCTTCATCGCGTTCCCCCATCCGGCGCGTTGCACCATCCGGAAGGTAGCCCCGCACCCCGCCATGATTCCGCGCTTCACCTCCAGTTGGGAGAAACGGCAATTGTCGGCTGCGACCGCGATGTCCGCGGCCAACATCAGCTCGATGGCCACGGTGAAACAGATGCCCTTCAGCGCGATTACTACGGGCTTCGTGCGCAGCGGCGGACGCAGATTGAACGGATCGACCTCCGCGGGAGGAATCAGCGGTTTACCCTCGCGGCGCAGGGGAGCAATCTTGGGCATGTCCAGACCAGCCGTGAAATGATCTCCCTCGGCATGGACGACAGCACACCACAACCCGGGGGTAGTCTCCAGGCGCGAATACGCCGAGGCGAGCTCGCTGAACAGTTTGGGCGTGAAGCCGTTGCGCTTCTCGGGCCTGTCGATCCCGATCAGCAGCAGGTGATCGCGTTGCTCGAGTTTGATCTGACCGTCTGGATCCCGTTGCATTTGAGTAGCATCAACCTCGAGGTCACTCGGATGCCGCGACCCTGGTTCGCGGCATCGATGTAGAGGCCTTCGGAGCGGTGCCGGCAGGCGCACCGTGAACCGGAGGATTGAGTTGTATGTCCGCGGCGGCAGCACCACGCGCCGCGATTCCCGAGGCGCGCGTGGCTACTTCGGCAATCACTTGCATCAGGACGTCCAGCTTGGGCTGCAGGCGCTGCGACGGTCCGCCAATCGCCATTGCCGCCACGATGTTGCCGTTGGCGCCAAAGATCGGGGCCGCGATAGCGGCTGACTCGGGAAACATTTCCCCCATGCTCACCGAGACACGTGTCTTGAGGATCCCGTCCAGCTCGGCACGCAATCCCTTGCGCGTCGTCACCGTGCGCTCGGTTTGGGCCTCGAGTTTGGTGGTGCGCAGGTACTCGTCCTGAAACTCCTGGTCCGCGAAGGCCAGCAGGATTCGCCCGGCTGCTGTGCAGTACAGCGGCCGCACCCCACCGACTGGCACGGAATACCGGATGGCGTGCGGACTGTCGATGCTGTCCACATAGGTGATCGCCTTAGCGGCGCGGTCGAGTACTCCAACGAACACAGACTCGTGCGAGCGCTCGGCCAACTCTTCCAGATAAGGGCGAATGACGTTCGAAAAATTCCACACGGCCATGATGTTCCCGGCCAGGCGGAAAATCGTCGGCCCGAGCCGGTAACGGGCGTTATCGTGGTTCAGGTAACCTTCCGCCACCAGCGGCCGCAGCAGATTCAACAGGCTGCTCTTGGGAGAGTCGAGCACCGAGTTGAGTTCCGCCAGAGTCAATCCGTTGCTGGACTTCGCCAATGCGTCAAAGAGGCCCAGCAGCCGTGTCAGAGAGCGGGGACCGGTGTTTTCGCGGCCCGGCGGGCGGCTGGAGGTGTTCTTGGGCATGCTGGATGATATCAGGATCGTTTGCATGTGTACCTCAGCCGTGCATGGTGAGACCGCCGCTCACGCTCAGCACCTGACCGGTAATGTAGTCGGCCGCAGGGCTGGCAAAGAACAGAATGGTGTTGGCGATCTCGACGGGGTTGGCCATTCGTCGTAACGGGATGGCCTTGACGAGTGCCTCGCGCAGCTTTTCCTCCATCTGCACCGTGAACAGCGGTGTGTCGGTCGGCCCCGGCGCAATACAGTTGCACTTGATTCCATACCGGGCCGTCTCGCGCGCCAGCGCCTTGGTGAAGGAGATGACCGCCCCCTTGCTGCCCGAATAGAAAGCCTCCCCGGTACTGCCGACGCGGCCGGCATCACTGGAAATGGTAATGATCCGCCCTCCTTTGCCGCGCTCGATGAGGGCGGGCAGGAAGCGCTGAATCATCCGCACCGGACCCAGGTAGTTCACGTGAATGATCTTGTCCCAGAGGTCGGGTGTGTTCTTCAGAAAGGGCTCAATCCGGTCAATGCCGGCGACGCTCGCGATGATGTCGATCTCGCCCGAGCTGCGGCGTTTAACCTCATCCACGAAGGCATCGATTGAGTCACCCTGCGTCAGATCGAGCGGGAGGAAATCGGCTTGGCCACCGCCAGCGCGGATCTGCTCTATGACGGCAGCTCCGTCGCGTTGGTTGATATCGCCTGCGTAGACACGGACACCCGCCGCGGCAAACTGTTTTGCCGTCGCACGCCCGATGCCGGAGGCGCAACCCGTCACGACCGCGACCTTGCCTGACAGCTCGGTTGCCTGTTTCCAACTCAGCTCGATAGCATCTGACATGTAATTTCTGTCTCGTGGGTGGGGGTTGGCGGGGAGGTCAGCGCCGGCTGCTGTTGCGATCAAGGAATGCGCTGATCAGTTCCTGCGTCTGCGGCGAATCCAGCAGGGCACCTCCCAACTCACGCTCGAGCACATACCCGTGCAGCTCGTTGCCTCCGTAGGCCGCGATACATTGCTTGGCGACACGCAACGCGTGCCCGGGCAAAGCCGCGATCCGGTCCGTGATCGACCGGGCCTTCTCTTCGATCTGCGCGCGCGGCACGCTCCATTGCACCATGCCGAGGCTGGCCGCGACCAGACCTTCAACCGCTTCGCAGCTGAGAATGATGCGGGAAGCGACGCCCTGCCCGCATATCCTCGTGAGGCGTTGCGTCCCGCCCGCTCCCGGAATGAGCCCGATCCCGACCTCAGGCAACCCTATCTTCGCCTCATCGGCGGCGAGACGCAGATCGCATGCGAGCGCCAGCTCGTAGCCCCCGCCCATCGCAGCCCCTGCAATCTCGCAGAAGGTGACCTGCGGCAGTTGCTCGATTCGCTGATACAGCGCCTGCAACCGCTCGACATAGGCCGACAGCGCCCGGCCGGGCGACGGGGCATCCTTCCAGGAGCGAATCAGATCCAGATCGGCGCCGGCGGCAAACACCTTCTGCGTGCTACGGATATGCAGGACCTGCCAGTCCGCCTCGCCGCTCAAGCGATCCAGCACGCCGTTCAGGGCAGTGATCAACTGGTCGTCGATGGCGTTCACCGGGGGGCGCGCGAGGGTGAGCACCGCGACGCGCCCGCGGCGAGACAATTCGATCATGGTAAGACTGTTCCCATATACGAACGCTGTTCAATTTACTAGAATGGTGGGCCAGCGGTCAAATAGGCCGCGGCCCGGCGCCTGCCCGCGGATCCGCGAGCCCCGGGGCGGCTGCGCGGGGCCAAGCGCTGCGCAGGGTCAGGTGTTGGTGAACTTCGGTGGCCGCTTTTCCATGAACGAGGCCCGTTTGTCCGCCGCATCGGCGGTGGATTGGGCAATCGCCACGGCGCGGCTTTCCAGCTCGATGGCCGCCTCGAGGCTGCCAACGCCCTGGTTCAGCCAGAGCGACTGTTTCGTCAGCCACACGCCAATCGGCACATTGACCAGCACCCCGCGGGCGAACTCGAGGGCGGCCTCCAGCAGCTTGTCATCCGGTACAGCCCGCAATACCAGGCCGATTCTTTCTGCCTCCTCGGCCAGCACCGGCCGTGCGGTCAGCAGCAGCTCGGCCGCGCGTTGCGTGCCCACTGCGCGCGGCAACATGTAACTCAGCCCGAGCTCGTGTCCCGTCCCGGCGTTGTGAATCGAGTTGACGAATTTGGCGGATTTGCCGGCAACACACAGGTCGGCGGCCAGAGCCAGGGCATAGCCGATACCCGCCGCCGCGCCGTTCACCGCGCAGATGATCGGTTGCGGCAGCTGCCGCATCAGCAGTGGGATACGGTTCAACTCGGAAATCGTGTATTTGCCGCGATACGTTTTGCCCATGGCCGGGTCGTCGACCCAACCGGGCTCGCCCGCGCTGCGCAGGTCGTGGCCCGCGCAGAACGCCCTTCCGGCACCAGTCAGAATGATGACGCGCGTCTTCGAGTCGTTGCGTGATCTTTCCAGGAATGCGAGCAGCTCGGAATACATCCCGTAGGTGAATGCATTCAGCTGCTCGGGCCGATTCAGGGTAAGACGGGTAACACCCGCCATTGGCTCATCAAACAGGATGTCGGACATGGGTGAAATTTACCCCTTGGGACTGTAGCGCTCGCGCAGCAGGACTTTACTGACCTTGCCGCTGGGCAACCGCGGCAGCTCGGTGACGAATTCCAGGGTCTTCGGACACTTGTAGCCCGCAATCAGCGTGCGGCAGTGAGCCAGGACCTCCGCAGCCGTACACTCGAGTCCCGGCTTGCGGACGACGACCCCCTTCACCGCCTCGCCCCATTTCTGATCCGGCACACCGATCACCGCGGCATCGGCAACCGCCGGGTGGGACATGAGAGCTTCTTCCACCTCGCGGCTGTAAACGTTCTCGCCACCACTGACGATCATGTCCTTTTTTCGATCGACGAGATAGATGAAACCGTCTTCATCCTGGCGGGCAAGGTCTCCGGTGTGCAGCCAGCCGTCGCGCAGCGCCTCGATAGTGGCCGCGGAATTATTCCAGTAGCCGACCATGTTTTGTCGCGAGTGCAGGCACAGCTCACCGACGGCGCCCAGCGGTACATCCTGATCGTGGTCGTCGACGACCCGTACGCGGGTATCGAGCACCGGTTGTCCAACCGAAGTCAGTCGTTCGAGATCCTTCGGGTTGCCCTCGGGACGATGATAGTGCTTACGCAACACCGTGCCCGCACCTTCGGTCTGCCCGTAGCCGTTGATCAAAATCGGTCCAAATCGTTTCATTGCCTGCTTGAGCGTGGTGAGCGGCATCGGCGCGGCGGCGTAGTTGATCGTACGCAGCGAGCTCAGATCAAACTGTTCGATGTCAGGAAGGTCGAGGACGGCCTGCATCAGGGTGGGCGCGAGGTGCAGTTGCGTAATCCGCTCGCGCTGCACAGTCTGCACGATCTCACGGGCATCGAACGAACGATGCACGACGAGGGTGCCGCCACGATAGGTCATGGCACCGCCCTGCGAACGTGCCCCGATGTGAAAATATGGCATTGACAGCAGGATCTTGTGGCCGAGATCCGCACCCAGCTCGTACGACCACGCCGCAAAGAGCGCCAGAACGCAGTCGTGCGAGAGGATTGCGCCTTTCGCCTTTCCAGTGGTGCCGCTCGTATAGGTGATCGAATGGATATCCTCGGGCCGCGGGCGCAACGGCGGGCCCGCCGGATCTGCGCTCGTCAACAGCTCTTCGTAGCGGTGCGCCGGGGCGTGGCCTTCAGGCGGCGCGCCGATCGCAATGTAGTGTTGGATGCCAGGCAGTCGTGGCCGCAATGTCTCGAGCAGCTGGGCATACTGCTGCTCAAAAATGACAACGCGAGGTGCGCTATCGCGCAGAATGAACTCGACTTCCGGGGCGGCGAGCCGGAAATTGACCGGCGCAATGATGTAGGGCGCCACCTCGCAGGCCCCGTACACCTCGAGATACTCGGCGCAGTTCATCGCCAACATCGCGACCCGGTCCTGCGAGCGCATGCCGAGCCCGTACAGCGAGCTCGCCAGGCGCAACGACCGCTCAGCAAACGACCGGAACGTGGAGCGGTGCGCGCCGAAAATCAGATGGATGTCATTGCCATGCAGATGGGCATTGCGCTCCGCGAGATCCCGCAGGGTCTGCAGGGCCGCATGCCAACGGATCATGCCCAGCTCCTGCCGCTCAGGCCTTGGTATCAACAGGGAAGCTGGGCGGGCGCTTCTGCAGGAACGCGTCTATTCCCTCCTTTCCTTCCGGGCCTGCGAAGCCGATGAACTCCAATGCCAGCGAGGCATCGAATATGGGTCCGGCCTGCCGCAACCAGTGATTCAGGGTGTACTTGGTCCAGCGGGTGGCGGCGGGCGCCAAGTGGGCAAGGCGCGTGGCAATCTCCACCGATTTCGTATCCAGCTCCGAGGCGTCCACGGCCAACGAGACGACACCCATATCGGCGGCCTGCTGCCCGGAGAACGGCTCTGAAAGCAGCAGGAAATACTTGGCGCGCGCCATTCCGCACAGCAGCGGCCAGAGTATGGTTGCGTGATCACCCGAGGCCACGCCGATTTTCGCATGACCATCGGAGAACATCGCGTCCTTGGCGGCGATGGAAATGTCGGCCAACAGCGCGCACGCGATTCCCGCACCCACTGCCCACCCACGGACCGCGCTGACAATGGGTTTCGAGCACTCGATCATGTTGTAAACGAGATTGCGCGACTCCTTCATCGCCTGCATCCGCAGGTCGTAGTCGTCACAGACTTTGCGCTCATGCGTCAGATCGCCGCCCGCGGAGAACGCCTTGTCCGAGCCTCGGATGATGACCGCCGCGACCGTCGGATCGGTGTCGACGTCGCGCCAGATCTCCGAGCACTCGCGATGCAGCGTCTGCGTCATGGCGTTCAGCTTCAGCGGAGAGGCGATCGTGATTCTCAGGACTCGTGGGTGGGGACGATCGAACTTCAGTTGTTCATATCGTGCATAGCGATCTGTCATGTCAATCTCGCTCATGTCGGTGAGGCTATTTTCCCGTAAAGCGTGGCGGGCGCTTGTCCCGGAACGCGTTCACGGCTTCCTGGTGGTCCTCAGTCAGATTGGAGAGCGCTTCGTACGCGAAGGACGCATCGAGGACCGCGTGGGCAACCTGCTTCAGTCTGATATTGACCGCGAGTTTGGTCCACTGAATCGCCCGTGAGGCGCCCTTCGCCAACCGCTGCGCCAGCTCGTCGACGACGCCATCCAGATTGGCGGCGGATACCGCTCGATTGATCAAGCCGATTCGCGCGGCTTCTTCGCCAGTGAGCGCATCACCTGTCATCAGATATTCCTTAGCGCGGGCGTACCCGATCAGCTGTGGCCAGATCACCGCGCCCCCATCACCCGCTGCGTAGCCGGCCCTGACGTGAGGATCGCCGATTTTGGCGTGCTCCGCGGCAATGATGATGTCGCAGAACAATGCGATCGTGGCACCGAGGCCCATCGCGGCGCCGTTGACTTTGGCGATGATAGGTTTGGGACAGTCGAGGAGCGCGAAGAGCATGCGCTTGCCGTTTTCGGCCCCTTTGAGGAACAGATCGGGTTCGTCGATAGCCCTCTGCATCTGCTCGAAATCACCGCCTGCGCTGAAGGCCCGCCCGGCGCCCGTCAGGATCAGTACAGCCGTCTCATCGTCCGCCGCCACGTCCACGAACAAACGACTTACATCATCTTCCAGCTCTTCATTGAACGCATTCAGCGTGTCGGGCCGGTTGAAGGTGGCGTGCAGGACGCGCCCATCGCGGCGGAAGGCGATCGCTCGATAATCTGAAAAATTCATGTTTTCTCCGCGAGGCGGACCAGATGGTAGTCCGTATCGCCACAAAGCTTTTCGGTCGTGATGAACTTCTTGAAGTAGTGGCCGACGCTATACTCCTCGGTCATGCCCATGCCCCCATGCAGCTGGATCCCCAGGCCACCCACGATGCGTCCGGCGTTGGTCGCTACAACTTTGGCCGCTGAGATGGCGCGCCGGCGCGCCGGCGCCTCCGAGTCAATATGGGCGAGGCCACAATAGAGAATGGAGCGGGTCTCCTGGACTTCGACGAACATCTCCGCGAGCCGGTGTTGTGTCGCCTGAAACCTGAACAGAGGCTGACCGAACTGAGAACGCGAGCGCACGTACTCGCCTGTAATCTGCAGCACACGCTCCATACCACCCAGGGTTTCCGCAACCTTCGCAAGTATGAACCGGTCCCGCGCCTCCTCCAGGATGGCTACGACGTTCGAGCGCGTCAGTAGCTCGGCGGTGGTTACACGTACGTCATCCAGCACAATGTCGGCTGCGAACGTGTCATCCAACAGGCGGTACGGATAGAACTTCACGCCGGGGGTGCCTCGATCGAGCAGGAAGAGCGCGATCGAGCCCGCCAGTTGCGCGGAGACGATCAGCTTGTCCGCGGAAGGTCCATCCAACACCAGGAATTTGGTCCCCCGCAGGACATAACCGCCGTCGCCCGGCTGCGCGGTGGTTCGGATATCGTCGAGTGCATAGCGGGTTTGCGGCTCCGAGTGGGCCAGGGCCACCCGCGCCTTCCCTTCAGCCATCCCAGACAAAGTTTCACGGCAGAGCGCCGCATTGTCCGCGCGCGCCAGAATGCGAGATGACAACACGACGTTGGATGCGTAGGGCTCCAGGACCAGGCCAGACCCGAAGGCCTCCATGACCAGGGCCAGCTCGACGAACGAGCACTCGATGCCTCCGGCCTCCTCGGGCAGACCCAGCGCCAGCCATCCCAGGTCCCCAAATGTACGCCAATGCTCCGAACCGAATCCCTGGTCGCTGCCGATGAGCGCACGACGCTTCTCGAAGGTGTAGCTTTCCTGGATAAAGCGTGCGAGCCCGTCGCGCAACATCTCCTGTTCATCGGTGAGTGTCAGATCCATGGCGCTCGCTCAGCTCCCGAAGAGCAGCTTGGCGATGATGTTTTTCTGGATCTCGCGCGACCCCCCGTAAATGGTCGCGGCGCGTGTGTTCAGGAACAGGTTTGACGATCCTATGGTAAACGGCGGCCAGTTCGGGCCTTCGCAGGGCGCATCGGCCGGCACGAACGCATCCTCGTAGCGTCGTGCGGCAAGCGGTCCCAAAGCCTCGATCTGCAGGTCGGTGACCCGCTGTTGCATTTCGGAGCCGCGAATCTTCAGAGCGGATACGACTGCGTCGAGGTTATGCCGGTTCTTTTCTTCGGCCAGGATCCGCAGCACCGACCATTCGAGCGCCATCAGATCCGCCTCGATCCGCGCCACCTTGTGCGCGAAGGCCGGGGTATCAATGAGGCGTACGCCGCCGACTGTAACCTCAGAGGCGATCGACTTAGCGCGCGCAAACTGTCGCTGGTTGAAGTAGAGGAATGCGCTCGTGGTGCGCTCCTTCTCCAGCAGGAACTTTGCATAGGTCCATCCCATGCCGGGCTCCCCCACGAGGTTCTCGCGCGGCACGCGCACCTTGTCGAGAAACGCCTCGTTGAGCTCTGAGCGGCCGTCAATCGTGCGGATAGGCCTGAAAGTCAGCCCCGGCGCGTTGGTGGGCACCAGGATAAAAGACAGCCCTCGTTGGGGCTTGACCGTGGGATCCGTGCGGACCAGGAAGAAGCCCCAGTCGCAATGGGGAGCATCGCTGGTCCAGATCTTCTGGCCGGTAATGACATACTCATCGCCCTCGAGCGTCGCCGAGGTCTTGAGGCTCGCCAGATCGGACCCCGCTCCGGGCTCCGAGAATCCCTGACACCACAGCTCCTCACCGCGCAGCATCGGTGGCAGAAAGCGGGCCCGCTGAGCCTGCGAGCCGAACTCGATCAACACGGGAGCCAGCATGAACATGCCCTGCCAGCCGGCATCGGGGGCATCCGCCGCGTAAAGCTCCTGCATGAAGATGTGCTTGCGGACCGGGCTCCAGTCGGTGCCGCCGTACGCCTTCGGCCAGTGCGGCGCGCCCCAACCGTGCTCGCTCAGAATCCGTTGCCAGCGGCGATAATTCGCCAGCTGCGGGTTGAACCAATGGTGCACGTCGAGGGCGATATCGGGCGGCAGATGGCCACGGATGAACGTCCGCACCTCGTTGCGGAACGCGTCATCTGCGGAACTGAAGCCAAAATTCATGGGTTTCCCGGGGAAGGACCGTGTTCATTTATATGAACAGTATTCTGATTTTCACAGATGGTATCCATGGGGTCAAATCAACCCGTGGCGGCAGCTACGCACGAGACGGCCGGGCAGCACGCCCGTCGCCTCCCCCTCCCGATAGGTGATCTGTCCGGTCACGATCGTGGCTTCATACCCGCCCGCCTTCTGACTCAATCGGCGGCCACCCGCCGGCAGGTCGTAGGTGGCCCGCGGCGCATGCAGATGCAGACGATCGAAATCGATCACGTTCACGTCCGCTTTGTAGCCCGCCTTGAGCAGCCCTCGATCGTTCAACTCGACGGCCGCCGCCGGTTCCTGGCAAAGCTTCTTGATAGCCCATGGCAGTGGCAACTGCCGATCCGGCGTCGCATCGCGAGTCCAGTACGTCAGCAGATACGTCGAATATGCGGCATCGCAAATCATGGAGTAGTGCGCGCCACCATCACCCAGACCGAGGATTGTGAGCTCGGTTTTCAACAGATTGCGCCCGACAGACTGGAAACGCTCGCCTTCGTCATTGCCCATGGGCCTGTAGAGCACCTCATGCCCATCCCGGCGCAGCAGCGCGTCATAAATAAGCGCCGCCGGGCTCACACCGATCCGGCGCGCCTCGGCAGCGATGCTCTCTTGCTTCGTGGGGTTGTAATTCGGCGGATCCCCCAATATGAACATCTGCTCCAGGTCGCTCACGACGTACTTGAAAAAGGGATGTGGATCTTCGGGTGTTTCCGCCAGCAGGCGCGCCCTGAGCTGCGGATCGCGCAGTGCGCGCACTTTCTCGGCGAGCGTCAGGTGCGCGATGGCCCGGTAGCTGGGATTCAACGAGAACGGGTGATAGCTCAGCTCCAACCCCAACAATGCTCCCGTCGGGCGCGGAAGGACCTGACCGCGAATTTTGAGTCCTTCGCGCGCCCCTTGTTCGAGGTATTCATACATTTCCCGCCACCGGCCCGGCGCACCGGGAGTCTGCGTGAACGTGAATGACACGGAACGCCCTGACGTCTGGGCGATTCGGCGCAGCAGCTCATACTGCTGTGCGATGGGCAGGTCTGTGTTGGGGACCATTTGAAATACGCCGCGACGGGCATCTTTGAGTCCGGCAGCCAGCGCCAGCACCTCGTCTTCAGCAGTATTTACGCTGGGCGCCGGGCGGCCGTCCCGAAAACGGTGTGCGTACACGCGCGACGTAGTCACACCAATCGCGCCGGCGCGTACTGCCTCTGCAGTCAGGGCCCGCATGCGCGCCAGATCTGCCTCAGTCGGCGGCTCGAGCGTGGCACCGCGCTCACCCATGACATAGACCCGCAACGGCGAGTGAGGTAACTGTGCCGCGAAATCAATATCTGTCCGACGCGTCGACAGTGCGTTGAGGTAGTCGGGAAAGGACTCCCAGTTCCACGGCAGGCCTTCGGTCATCACGACATCCGGAATGTCTTCAACACCCTCCATCAGGCGCACCATCACCTCCCGATGCTCGGGTCGGGACGGCGCAAAACCTACTCCGCAGTTACCCATGACGACTGTGGTAACGCCGTGATTGGAGGACGGCGCAAGTCGATCCTCCCACGTAACCTGGCCATCGTAGTGAGTATGCACGTCCACAAATCCCGGTGTGACGAGCTTGCCGCGCGCGTCTATCTCCTCACGCCCACGACCCGATAGCTTTCCGACCGCAGCGATGCGCGCGCCTTGAATACCAACATCCGCTTCGAACGGCGCTCCTCCCGTGCCATCTACGACGAGTCCGTTGCGGATCAGCAAATCATAAGAGTGCATGACTCCACCTTCGATTGCAGTCGGGTTGCCGGATACCTACTTTGATAGCCAGTGCGCCTTCACCATGCCGTCACCGAACGGCTCGTCGCGGTTCTTCAGCGCTTGCTTGAGTCCGACAGTCGCCATGTCTTGTTTGAACTGCGTGCGCCGCGGTCCCTTGCTCAAATGGCCGCGCGCATCCATCTCCACAGCGCAGCGCTGCAGCGTGCGCGCGCCCTGGATCTCCAGGGCCATGTTCACCACACGCTTGTGCGCTGCCAGCATCTCGCTGTCGACAAAGCTGACACGCCGCGCGAGCTCGTTCACCGCGGCATCGAGCTGATCCGCCGGGACCGCATCCAGCACGAGGCCGACCCGCGCCGCGTCCCTGCCGTGCAGGCAGTCGCCCGTCATCAGCATGCGCTTTGCCCATTGCGGACCCAGGTGATAGACCCACATATGGGTTGGTGGCGTACCGTTGGCTCGCGTGGCTGGAAATCCGATACGAGCATCTTCCGCCGCAATGACCATGTCACACATGAACGCGAGGTCAGTGCCCCCTGCCAGGCAGTTGCCTTGTATTTTCGCTATGACTGGCTTGTGCAGATCGAAAAGTGCATTCGTCAGCCGTTGCGTGGCTTCCATCTGCCAGCAATCGTCGTCGTAAGTTCCCGCCGCACTGCGATACACCACCTCCTCCTGCGCAGGCGTCCGCCTGCTCATCGTCGGCCCGGGGCATCCCTCGCGGGATTGCCCGGGCGTCGCATGCGACGCCCCCTGAGCCGGTGCGTCGGATGTGTCATCGGCCTTTCGATCGGAATACGTCGTGACGAGGTCGTAGCCGGCGCAAAAGTCCTTGCCGGCTCCTTCGAGAATAATGACGTTGACGTCTGTTCGATCGTCGGCTTCCCACAGTGCGTCATGCAGCTCGCGAACGAGCGCGGTACTCAGTGCGTTGCGCTTGTCCGGGCGGTTGAGCGTAATGCGCGCGACCCGGTCCTGCACATCGAACCGAATCAACTCGGTGGTCTTGAGCCATTTACCCATCGCAGATCTCCTCCATCAACTCGAGCACAGCCTTGGCGGGCACGCGCGTCCGCCCACCCGCTGCAACCGTTAAATAGCGCCCGCCTCCCGCAGGCGGGCTATGTCGCCGCCGCTGCAACCGATCTCCGCGAGGATAGCGTCGGTGTGTTGCCCCAATGATGGCACCGGATCCATGCGGGGCACGAAAGAATCGGTGACACCGGGTGGCAACAGCGCCGGAATCGGTCCGGCGGGTGAGCCAATCTGCGTCCAGCGCGCCCGCGCCTGCAGCTGCGGGTGCTGCCAAACGTCATGCATGTCATTCATTCGCGCGTTGGCGATTTGCGCCTTCTCCAGGCGCTCAATCACCTGCTCGGCCGTCAGCGCAGCGAACGTCTCGACGATGATTGGCCGCAAAGCATCACGCGCCACGGTTCGCTTTGAATTCGACGCGAAACGTGCATCGGTAGCCAGCTCGGGCTGCATCAACACATGCTGGCAGAACGCGCCCCATTCGCGCTCGTTCTGCAAACCCAACATGATCGTTTTCCCATCGCCCGCCGGGAAGGGACCGTAGGGGTAGATGGTGGCGTGGGCAGCGCCTGCGCGCCCGGGCGGCCTGGCCCCATCAAAGGAGTAATACAGCGCGTGACTCATCCACTCAGTCATGCTCTCGAGCATCGAGAGGTCGATCCGGCAGCCACGCCCGGTACGGCTACGTTGCATGAGGGCAGCAAGAATGTTGGAGTAGGCGTACATCCCTGCTGAGATATCGGCGATGGAACAGCCGGCCTTCACGGGCTCCTGCGGCGTGCCGGTGATCGAAAGGAAGCCGGCTTCGCTCTGGATCAACAAGTCATAGGCTTTCTTATCCCGGTAGGGTCCATCGCTGCCATAGCCGGAAATGTCGCACACGATGAGGCCCGGATGCCGCTCGCGCAGTGCCTCATAGGAGAGCCCGAGCCGCGCAGCTGCACCGGGCGCGAGGTTCTGAACCAGCACATCCGCGCCCTGCAAGAGCTTCGCCAGGATCTGCTCGGCTCCAGGCTGTTTGACGTCGAGTGTGAGGCTTTCCTTCGAGCGGTTGAGCCAAACAAAGAAGGAGGCCTGGCCGCGTACGCGCTCGTCGTACGCACGGGCGAAATCGCCACTACCGGGTCTTTCGATCTTGATGACACGGGCTCCAAGATCCGCCAGCTGGCGCGTGCAGAAAGGCGCGGCGACGGCATGCTCCAGGGTGACCACGGTGATTCCGTCCAAAGGGCGCATTATCGGCTCCTTCAGAACGATCGCGGCAGACCGAGAAGATGCTCCGCGACATACGCGAAGATCATGTTGGTCGAAACAGGAGCCACCTGGTAGAGGCGGGTTTCGCGGAACTTGCGCTCAATATCGTACTCGTTGGCAAACCCGAAGCCGCCGTGCGTCTGCAGACAGACATTCGCCGCCTCCCATGAAGCCTTCGCCGCCAGGTACTTCGCCATGTTTGCCTGCGCGCCACAGGGCCGTTGCGCATCGAACAATGCGCACGCCTTGAAGCGCATGAGGTTGGCCGCCTCGACTTGTATGTAGGCGTCCGCGATCGGAAACTGGACACCCTGGTTCTTTCCAATGGGCCGGTCGAACACAACACGCTGATTGGCGTAGCGGGTCGCCCTGTCTACGAACCAATAGCCATCGCCGATGCACTCGGCGGCGATAAGCGTGCGCTCCGCATTCAAACCGTCCAGGATGTATTTGAACCCTTTCCCCTCCTCGCCGATCAGGTTCTGCTCCGGGATCTCGAGGTTGTCGAAGAACAACTCGTTGGTTTCGTGGTTGACCATGTTGGGAATCGGGCGCAGCGTAAGCCCCTTGCCGACCGACTCGCGCAGGTCCACGATGAAGATCGACATCCCTTCCGACTTCTTCCTGACCTCGGCCAATGGTGTGGTGCGCGCGAGCAGGATCAGCAGATCCGAGTGCTGCACACGCGAGATCCACACCTTTTGACCGTTGATGAGGTAACGCCCGTCCTTCTTCACCGCGGTCGTCTTGATCTTGGTGGTATCGGTGCCCGTCGTCGGCTCCGTGACGCCCATCGACTGGATGCGCAACTTACCGGCGGCGATGAGGGGCAGATATTGCTCCTTTTGAGCCCGGCTACCGTTGCGCAGCAGCGTGCTCATGTTGTACATCTGACCGTGCACCGCACCGGAATTCCCGCCGGAACGGTTGATTTCCTCCATGATGACCGAGGCGGCGGTCAGCCCGAGACCGCTGCCGCCGTATTCCTGGGGAATCATCGCCGCCAGCCATCCCGCTTCCATCAGCGCATCGACAAACTTCTCGGGATACGCGCGCTCCGCGTCCACTTGCCGGAAGTACTCGTCCGGAAACTGACTGCACAGTTGACGCACGGCGTCCCGGATTTCTTGATGCTCGTCAGGTTCGTTGATCATCCAGGCTGATGCTCATCGAAAAATCATAGATATTGGTCTATCATAGATATTGATCGTTGGGTCACTCCAATAGAATTATGTGATCGCACCATTACCCCCCGGTATCGCCGCAGCCACGCCATGGACCTGAAGCAATTGCGTGCCTTTATGACCGTCGCCGATACCGGCAACGTCACCCGCGCGGCCGAGCTCCTCAACCTCGTTCAGCCCGCGGTGTCGAGGCAACTTCGCCTGCTGGAGGAAGACGTCGGAGCCGAGCTCTTCCAGCGTGAGCGACATGGCATGGTGCTCACCGAGGCCGGCAGGGCCCTGCTGGTCTACTCCCGCCGTGCAATGCTCGAGCTCGACCGAGCCCGCGCGGAGATTGGAGGATCCGCCGGTGGCATCGCGGGGCTCGTGACGGTTGGCTTGTTGCCGAGCACGAGCGACATGATCTCCAGCCGACTGGTGAGCGCGGTCGCGAAGGCCTACCCAGGTATCCGGCTGAGAATCGCGATGGGTTATGCGGGTGACTTGCAACAATGGCTGGAAACAGGGGATATAGACGCCGCCGTTCTTTATGGCGTTGACCGCGAGCCCGCGCTCCAGACCACCCCGCTCCTCGAGGAACCCCTGTGGGTCGTCGGGCTCCCTGCGGCGAACCTGCGCCGGCAGAGACCAGTTTCTCTCATGAGCTTGCGCGGCAAGCCGATGATCCTTCCAAGCGGTCCTCGCGGCATCCGTACGCTCGTTGACCACGCCTGTGCGATGTCCAACGTAGAACTGACGATCGTTGCAGAGACCAACGCAATGAGCATTCAGAAGAGTCTCGTTCTCGGTGCCCACGGCCTGACGATACTTCCACCGATCGCCTGCGCCAGCGAGCTCGCCGGCAAGCAGCTCACCGCGGCACCGCTCGTTGACCCGCGAATCACTCGAACGATCGTTGTTGCCCTGCCGGCCAACCGCTCCGTCGGCCAGCACGTAGAGCGCACCGTCGAGCTGCTGGTCCAGTGTGCAAAGGAGGCTGTACATCGAAAGGAGTGGTTGGAGGGGCGTTGGATTGCGGATTGAGGGCGTCACGTACTGCCAGGCATCAGGAGGCCGTTCCGATATCGACCCGCAGCCGCTGCAATTTCAGCGTCCTGATACACCAACGGCCGCTGTTCTTTTCATAAGTCTCAATGTAATGGCCGTAGCCATGGAGGGTCTGGTTCGGCGATGCCGACTCCTCATTCCAACGCAGCATGTCCTCCATTGCCCAAATTCCGGTGGCCGTGGTCGGCGAGGTGATCTCTATTTCCGGGCAATGACCATGATGAACACTGACACATCCCGTGAGCGGAGCGCTGGCGGCCGCCGCGATCCTGTCGGGGCCCACCAGAATGCATCCGGGCACATCCTGGCTGATGTCGAACAGCGCGTCTGGCGTAAACACCGCCTTAAAGCCGTCCCAGTCCTTGGTGTCGACGCAACGAAAGTAGCGGGCCTTGAGTTGCTTGACTTCCTCGATGGCGAGGAGTTTATCGAGATCATTCACGTTGTGGCTCCCCTCTAGAACGTTCCAATACGGCCGCCTGTCCAGGGCAGCCAGCGCATGTAGCGCTCGTTTTCCTCACGGGAACTGCCGACAGGCTTGGCATCGCGCAGGTCCCGAATCTCATCGAAGTGCTCACCAACGAGCTCCGGCGTAAGTTGCCGGTTGAAATAACCGTCGTTGTTGCACAGGGCGATGCGCGATACACGGCCGCCGCCCACCGAGAAGATCTCGCCGCTGACCGTCATCGATCTGCTCACGAAAAAAGCGACCGCTTGCGCGACAAGCGCGGGCGGAAAGCTGACTTCCATCCAGCGGCGCGCGTCTTCCTGAGACTTCGCCGCCAGACGGGTATAGCCCGCGGGGAAAATGGCATTGACGACGATGCCGTGCTGCTGACCTTCAATGGCCGCTTCGGCAGTGAGTCCGATCAGTGCCGCCTTTGCGGAGGCGTACGGCGCAATTGAGCCAATACCGAGAGTGGCGGATGAAGATACGTTCAGGATGCGCCCATACGCCTGGCGTTGCATGATCGGCCAAGCGCGCCGTATCAGCAGATAAGGCCCCCAATAGTTCGTGCGCATCACTCTTTCGATGGCCTCGTCTGTGAGCTCCGCGATGCCGGCAATGGTCGATCCGCCGGCATTGTTGATCAGAATATCGAGTCGGCCGAATGCATCGAGAGTGACTTTCAACATGTGAGCGGCGCCCGCGGAGTCGCCCACGGTCGTAGCGTTTGCGATGGCCGTCCCGCCGGCTCGCCTGATTTCGGCTGCCACGCCCTCTGCAACTTCCGAAGTGCCTGCATGCCCTTCAGGGTCGCCGCCATAGTCGTTCACGACGACTTTCGCACCCCGGCTGGCGAGCAGCAGTGCCATGTCCCGCCCCATCCCCCGGCCGGCGCCGGTGATCAGCGCGACCTGACCTTCGACATCAATCATGGCTTTCGTCTCCCATCGGTGGAGGGCACTGCGGCATCAGGACGCCAGCTGCGCCATGCGAACTCGAAGATTGCATCGGCCCAGTCGCGTTTGGCAGCCGCACTCTGCAGCGGCTCGTGGATGAGAAATCGCACACCCCCGCTGGCGAGCGCCGCCAGTTGAAACGCAGCCGCGTGCGGATCGGCGATTCGCAACAGGCCCTGCGCATCCGCTTGACGCAGAAACGCCTCGACCGGAGCCATCAGCTCCCGATCATGTGAGCGCAGCTCGCGTGCCAGCGCGGGAAATCGCGCCCCTTGCGCAATGACGAGGCGCATGACATCCAGCCAGGTCGGGTCGGTCAGCGCATCATGCAGGTGTTGAATCAACTCGCGGAGCCCCTCGCGAGCCGAGCCAAATGCAGCCGGATCGACCTGCATCCTGTTCGCCGCGCGTTCGATCGCCAGTTGCACGACACGGCGGAACAGCTCGTGTTTTGTTCCGTAAAGTCGATACAACGTCATCTTGCTGGCCTTGGCCAGGCGCGCGATCTCCTCAATGCTGGCTCCTGCGTACCCTTTGGCCAGGAAGGTCTCCAACGCGGCTTGCAGGTACAAAGCGTGGAGGTCTTGCGACTTGTGCTGCGGCGGCCGTCCGGGGCTGCGTCTACGTACGACCTTGAGATTCGTTGGGGTATTCAACGCCGTTATTTTGACTTTCTAGATATGAGACGCTATCGTCTCATTTATTCACACGTGGGCCAAGGGGGTGCTCGTCGATGCCGGTCCAATCCCTCGTGTGGATCAGCGGTGCTACCGCGGGAATCGGCTGGGGCCTTGCCCGCACCGTTCCGTATCCGGGTGCCCGCATAATCAATCTCTCGCGCAAGCCGCATCCCGATTTCGAGACGGTGCAATTCGATCTGACGCGGCCTGAAACGTACACGGCCGTGCAACGGCATTTCGAGACGGAATTGCGCAACTTTACCGGCGAGCGCGCGATCTTCATTCACAACGCCTTTTACCCGACCACCCCTGGGTTCGTGTGGGAGACCGATGGGCTCGAATACGCGAAATCCATCCAAGCCAATGGCGCTGCCCCACTCATCCTGGGCGAGATGTTTCTGCGAGCCATCGAGCCCGGATATGAGTCGGGACTCGTACTGATGTCCTCCGCAGCGGCACGCCATCCCTTCGAGGGCAATGCTGCGTACTGCGCCGCAAAAGCCGGCGTGGAGATGTGGGTGCGTGTCGTGCGACGGGAGCTCGAACGTCGCGGGCGGAAAACCTGGGTCGTGGCGGTGCGCCCCGGTTTCGTTGATACCCCAACAACGCGTATGAACGCCGAGCAGCCAGCCGATACCTATCCCGTGGGTCCGCAGATGAATCGCCAATTCCAGACCGGTGAGGGCGTGCTCACGCCCGTGCAAGCCGGTCACCAGATCTGGTCGGCGCTGCCGCCGAAGGCGGATACCTCCCTTCTTCTATTCGGCGACATGGTCAAGGAAAGGGACTGACGCCGATCGGAGCCGGACTGACATGCAGCTGCGCCTCGATGATCTGCTACAACATGCCGAAGCCGTAACCGGACTGCACGATTGGGGCGCAGAAGAATACTTCGACACGGAGTTTCGCGGGCTCCTCGCAGCGATGCTCCATTCGCTGGAGCACGAGTCCGCGCTCACCGACCAGGGCCGGCATGGCGCCGAATTACGGCTCACGGCAGCTCTTGAAGGGCGCCTGAGGTTTATAGCCGACCGCGCACGCTGGCCCGGGATCAGGCACGAGCAGATCGTGCGGCCCTTGTTCATTCTGGGATTACCGCGCTCGGGTAGCACTTTCCTCCACACCCTGATGGCACAGGACCCGGGCAACCGTGTCCCCCTCACTTGGGAGATGATGCTGCCCTCCCCGCCACCGACCCCGGCCGATGGACAGACCGACTCGCGAGTGGCGCGCAGCGAGTCCATCCTGACAGCCATGGGCCTACTACATCCCGACATTCTCGCCTTGCATCGCTTCGGTGCCCGCCAACCTGAGGAATGTCACCTGCTGATGGAGCTCATGCTTCTTGGAGACAATCTGCCCGCCTGCTGGCGCATGCCGACGTTCAATAAACAGCGAGCCGCAACCGATCTGCTGCTGGGCTATCGAACCCACAGGATGGTGTTGCAGAACCTCCAGTTTCGTCATCGCGGCGAGCGCGTGCTCCTGAAGAACCCGGGCCACGTGTTTTATCTACCGTTGCTGCTGTCCGTGTATCCCGACGCCCTACTCGTGCTGACGCACCGTGACCCCACAAAGGTCATTCCATCGGTAGCAGCGCTCCTGGTCGCGATGCGCAAAGCCTCGAGTAGCGACGTAGCCCCAGCGGACAAAATCGCCATGGGAAATCTTCGCGCATTTGCAGAAGGGCTCACTCGGACCATCCAGTTCAGGCAACGACCGGGCATGAACGAACGCTTCTGCGACGTTCACTTCCTCCACCTCATCTGCGATCCGATCGGGACTGTCGAGCGCATATACGCACATTTCGGAATCGTATTACGCGACGACGCCCGACGAGCGATGCAACGTTGGTTGGACGATCCGGCAAATCGCACTCCAAAGGGACGACACGCCCTCGCCGATTGCGGTTTGGATGCGGCAAAGGTTGATCTTGCATTCGGCGACTATATGGCGCACTACGCGGTCGCGCGAGAGCGCTGACGGGGATGCCATGACCATCGAGGAAGCGTGGCAACGATATCTCGCCGACTGCGAGCAGATGCGCCAGCTGTTTCTGCAAGACCCCATGAGCGAAAAGTATCCGCTGCTCAAGGCAAATGCGCATTTCGTGCTCCTGCAGACTCAGGCGATGGCCTACAACCTCGTGATGGCGCCGCGACAGGACAGCCCTGTCTTTACCACTCACCACTACTTCGAGCCCCTGATCTATACGGCCCACCAGCCGAATCCCGACTTCTGCTACCAACTCGCGTTCCTGAACGGCGCGCGCCGGTGGCGGATCACCGGACAGCGCCGTAGCGCCCATTGGATCGACATCCAGGCTGCGCGAGGTTGGTGGGGAGAGCCGGGCTACGACGGGCTGGGCAACTACGATCTCGATGCGCTCGAGATCCGCAGCGATGGATCATTCGAGATCCTTGCAAGCGCGGAGCCCGCGCCCGGCAATTGGATCCGCCTTGACGGGTCGCACGCCAACAACACGTTGCTGGTACGCGCCGCCATGTATGACTGGGACAAAGAGGTCCCGCCCGAATTCCAGATCGAGCCGCTGGGGACCGAGCCCGTAGATCCAGTGATCCTTTGCGAGGCGGAGATCATTCGGCGTCTCGAGCTGTGCGGCGCCATGATTCGACACTCAGTCGGGAAATGGACGACGCGCGCAAGTCCGCGACTGCAGAAGCTGGTTGGCCTGAACCAGCCCTACACACACCGCGGCGAGCCTTCGCGAGGTGGGGCCAATCCGCACGCGCAATATGGGCAGATTGTCTATGAGGTGGGGCATGACGAGGCCCTGATCATCGAGACCGACAATCCCGAGGCACCCTACTGGGGTATTTCACTGGGCACCTGGTGGTGGGAAACAACCGATCCCACCCACCACAAGACGAGTATCAACGGCCACCAGGCCGTGTTGGATAGTGATGGGAAGTTTCGCGCGGTGCTGACGCGGCAGGACCCAGGCGTACCCAATTGGCTGGATCCTGTTTGCTGGGATGTGGGAATCATTCTGGTGCGATGGTATCGGGCAGCCAAGGAACAACGCGTAGTCACCAGGAAGGTCCCGTATTCGGAGCTGCGCAATCATCTGCCACCTGATACACCAGTGGTAACGCCCCAGCAGCGCGCGGCCGAGATCGAGCGGCGTCGGCGCGCCGTACTGCGTTGGTACGGTTACAGCAGGTAGCCCTCGTGGCTAATCCGGGAATTTGATCGGATTGAGTACCGGTCCCGCGACATGCTGGCCACCGTCGGCATGCACAACTTCACCGTTGATGAAGTTGGCCGCGTCGCTCACCAGAAAAAGCGCCGCCCCACCCACGTCCTCCACACAATCGCCAGCCCGCTGCAGCGGTAGCTGCGCGAGCATCATCTTGATGATATTCGGGCGCCTAGCGTGAGCCCGGGCGAGCTCCGGTGTGTCCGCCAGCGGCAGGAGCAGATTTGTTGCGATCTGATAACGGCCCCAGTCGAGCGCCGCGGAACGCGTGATGCCCACAAGGCTCCAAGCCGCGGCGTTGTATGCCGCCAAGCCTTCGCTCACACCCTCGCCGTATCGGTGACCGACATTCACAATTCTGCCCTCACCCGCATCGCGCATGAAAGGCATAACCGCCTGCATTGCGCAGGCCGCAACCTGGACCCGTGCAAGCGCCTCCTCGAACATCGCAGCTGTCTGTTCTTCGAACGCTCCGAGCGCGGGCATGGGGAGCAGGTTGTTAATGAGTGCATACACACCGCCGAGCCGGCTAGTCGCGCTATGCACGGCAGCTCTGATTGAGCGGTAGTCCGCGGATACCGCAAATGCATCAGCGCCGTCGCCGGACGAAGCAGTCGCGACCGCTTGCGCCCTGCCAAGATCTTCGTCCAACACCGCAATACGCGCCCCTTCACGCGCGAAGCGCCGAGCAATCCCCGCACCAATCTCATCCGCACCGATCACAATAATCGATTTGCGATCGAGCAACCCCCTCGTGAAGGTGCTCAAACAGTCCCCGCTGCATGCAGCTGCGGCAGACCGAGCAGGTTCGCGCCGCCATCGATGAATAACGACTGCCCGGTGATGTACCGCGCATAGTCACATACCAGGCCCAGCACTGCCGAGCCAATGTCTTCCTCCGCGCGACCGTGACGGCGCATCGGATTCAAGCGCGCAACCGCCTCCGCCTTCTTCGGATCATCACTGTAGAACGCCTCATAAGAAGGACTCACACCAGAGGGTAGTATGACGTTCACTGTGACGTTGTACTGTCCCCACTCGTTGGCAAGCGTACGGGTGAGCCCCCGGATAGCCTCCTTCGCAGCGTTGTATGCGGCGCCATACTTGCTGCCGTATGCGCCATTTATCGAGGCGAAGTTGACGATGCGCCCAGCGCCGGCAGCACGGAAAAACGGCAGGGCCGCCTGACTCGTCCATAACGAGCCATACAGTCCTGAACGCAGCGCCTGATCCAGGTATTCAGCGCTCCGCTCTTCGATCGAAGGGATCAGATCGGGGACCGCCTGTGCGTTGTTGATGAGGATATCGAGCCGGCCAAAGTGGGCCGCGGCTTGTTGGACGAGCGAGATTGCCTCGTTGTACTGACTCAAGTCCGCACGGATGAAGTGAGCATCTGCGCCCAGCGCACGCAGCTTCGCCACAACGGCCTCACCTTTCTGAGCGGAGCGCCCGTTAATGACAACCCGCGCGCCCTCCCGAGCGAAGCGTAGCGCTATGCCCTCTCCGAGGCCCTGAGTCGAGCCCGTAACCAGCGCGACCTTGCCGCGTAATCTCATCGTTGGTCCATGACCGACCCGTTGTGGATAGTGTCGGGGTCTACTCCTCGCCAGAACCCGACTCGATCAGCGCGTGAGCTGCCAGAGGCCCGATTTCCGTAACACCCCCGTCCACAGGCAGGTGGACCCCGGTAACAAAGCGCGCTTCGTCGCTGGCAAGGTAACGGACCGCAAGCGCGACATCCCAGGCGTCGCCTTCAGCACCCAAAGGGCCTACATTGCGCCGCTTCGCGCGCATTTCGGCCTGAGATAACATGGCAAGCGGGGTCATGACATGACCCGGAGCTACTGTGTTTGCCCTGATACCGCGTCGCCCGTAAGTTACAGTGATCTCGCGCGCGAGTGCCGCCATGGCCGCCTTGGAGGGTCCATACGCAATACTGCCGTGCGCGCGAATACCGGCGATCGACGAGATGTTGACAATGGACCCACCGCCGTTTTTGATCATGGCTGGAATCGCGTAGCGGCACATCAGCATCGCGCTGGTGAGGTTGACGTTCATCACTCGTGACCAGGCTTCTTCGTCAGGTGCATCGAGCGGCACGGGTGTGGAGACACCTACGTTGTTGACTAGAATGTCGAGTCGGCCGTAACGACGCACCGTTTCTCCGACAAAGCGCGCGCAGTCGTCTCGAGCAGTGACATCGCCCGTGGCAACGAATGCCTCGCCGCCCAGCGACTCGATTTTCTTTCGCGTCTCCTCCGCGTGCCCAGCGTGGCGGTCAACGAGACACACCCGCGCGCCCTCGCCAGCAAGAACCATCGCCGTCGCGCGACCGATGCCAACACCGTCGCCTTCGGTGCCTGCACCGGTAACGATTGCGGTTTTACCCGCGAGCGTTGCGTTGAATTTGGTTGGCTGCGGCACGATTCAATGAATCGAGCGCACAAGCGTCGCATTCCGACCATCGGGCGCATTGACGATGATGTGCTCCCCTGCATTGAATGTGTTCGGGATATCCCTGCCTTCCCGCTTCTTGCCGTCAGTGCTGCGAACGTAGGTGTCCGGGTTGACGGTGTAGGTTTTGGCTTCCCCCGTCCTGCTGTCTGTGACCGTGACCTGAGCTTCGGTCAAGCTGACCAGACTGCCGATGGTCGGAGTTGGGCCGGACGCCTCGGTGACGCGAATATCCATACTCATGCGGAAACGATGCTTCGAGATGTTTGTCAGTCCGCTGTGCGGCGTGTTGAGATCGAAGAGGACGATATCACCGGGCGCGTAATTGGCCCTTTGCCAGCCTTCAATCGGCACCCGGTGCGCAGGGATCTGGAACAGGGGCGGATTGTTGATGTCATGCAGGATCGGACCGCGGTGCGCGCCCCCGACCCACGCGCACCCGCCCACATCCTCATCCACATGATCGATCGGAATCCAACAGATTTTCATGGGCATGCCGCGACTGTAAAATCCATCCTGGTGCGGATAGATCAAACGATTCGCGCCAGGATCGCACCCGGGCGGGTTGGCACGATATTCCGCGATCGGCAGCCAGAACGGATCATCGCCCAGAATCTGCCTCATCGTCGCGTTGATACCCGGACTCTCGGTCAACAGGGTATGCAGGTTGCGCTGGTTGAATTCGCTTATCTGGCCGAGCGAATCAGCCGTGAGCCGCGATTCGGAGCCGTTGTAACGGTTCTCATTGACGTCGGGATCGATCAGGCCTGCGCGCTGCAGGTAATCGATCCACACCGCGCGCATCCGGGCAATGACCTCCCGGTCCAGCACATCCTTGAAATACCAGTACCCATCCCGTGCCCAGGCCTGGGTAAGCGCCGCGCGATTGCCAAGCAGATGATTCGATACATTCAACTGACCGAGGTTGAGATTGGCAACGGGGGCCGGCTGCGGGCTGACCATCTGCTCTCCTTTCGGGCTGCGAGACTTAACGTCGTTCGACATTCTGTACGTCGTTCTATATTCTACCATAGCATGACCACATCCAGCACTGGAGCCGCGGGAGCGGTGACGTCCCCAGCGGGGACTCCCGCCGATGGGGCCTGGGCCGAATACCTGCGGACCATCGACGAGGCGCGGACCATAGCGCTCGACTGGCGCTGGTCGAAGACACCCGCGATGCGCTCGCAGGCGATGTACTTCATCTCCATGATGCAGGCGTTCGGATTCAATACCTACATGGGGCCGCGCACCGCGTACCCGACCTTTTTCTCGCACCTCATGTTTACCCCGGTTGAATACAACTGGGGCGCGCCCAGTCCCGATTTCCGCTATCACTGGACGAAAATCGACGGCGCCCGCCGCTACCGTATCTGGGGCAGGCGCGGGTCTACTCCCTGGCTGCACATTCAGGCGCAGCGCGGTTGGTGGGGAGATCCCGACCAGTCGAATCTGGGGAGTTGGGATGTCGACACTTTCAAACTGGCACCCGACGGCTCATTCGAAATCATAGCCGCCCCGGATCCGCAGCCGGACAACTGGCTGCAGCTGGACCGTTCCGCGCACAACATCTGCCTGCTTGTGCGTGACATTTGGGATGACTGGGAGGTTGCCGAAGGCGCCACGATTCACATCGAACCGCTGGACACCCTCCCCTCGGACTCGCTGCTGCTGACCGAGAATGAGATTACGGAGCGCCTGCGCGGGATCGCCTATCAGACGAAGTTCTCACTGCACACCTGGATGCGCATGATCGATGAGGTCCATGAGGCCGTCGGCACCAATCGATTCTGGCTTCCGACCGAGGATGTCACCAAGATCGGCGGCAACCCGCTCGCGGGCTATGTGAAGATGATCTACGACCTCACGCCGGGGCAGGCCGCGGTGATCGAATGCGAAATTCCCGCAGTCAGGCACTGGAGCCTGCAACTCGCGGACTTCCTGTTTCAGACCATCGACTACCGCTTTCATCAATCCTCGATCAACAACCGGCAGGCCTGGACCGCCCCGGATGGGCGCGTGCGGATCGTGCTGTCGGCGCACGATCCGGGGGTTGTCAACTGGATGGATACTTCTGGCTTTTTGCAGGGTTTCGCCCAATGGCGCTGGTACCTCAGTGACCGATTCCCGGTGCCCGAGGTCAGGGTCGTGCCGATTGAAGAAGTTCAGGCCCACTTGCCCGCGGGTACGCCGACGGTATCTCCCGAGGAACGACAGCTGCAACTGCAACGGCGCCGCCGGCAGATAGCCAGGCGATTCAACGTTTAAAGCCAGGGCGGCCGGCAGAGTTCAGATACCGCCGCTATTCATGCGGTAGGGGCGGAGCCACACTCAGGTCCTTCGCGAGCGAGATAAGCATCTGACCGATCGGAATGAGTTTGTCGCGCGTCCAGATAGAGGCCAGGCCGGACGCAGACAGGCCGAAAACGCGCCCTCCATACACTGAGCGAATTGGAACGGCGACGGCGTTGAAGTGCTCATGCATCACGCCGAGACTCAGGATGAAGCCGTTGCGCTGATATTCCTCGAGCGCTCTGGAAATGTTGCGTTCGGTGGCGCGCCACCCTTTGCCCTCGCTGCGTTTCAGGGCTTTCAACACTTCGCCGCGCTCGCATTCGTCATAGGCGGCCAGGCACGCCCAACCCGTGGGTGCGGTAGCGATCGGCCTGCGGGCACCGACCGGATCGTTCATATAGATGAAATCGCCGTGCGTGCGCTGCAGATACACCATCTCCAAACCGTCCCGCACGGCAAGCGAGGTGCCCAGTCTCAACCGCTCGGTCAGTGCCTGCATGTACGGTAAGGCCAGCCTCGCCACATCCTGACGGCACAGTACCGCGTACCCGAGAGCCAACACAGGAATCCCCAACGTAACCTTGCCGTCAGCTCCCGCGGGCGCGAGGTATCCCGACTCCCGCAATGTATGGCACAAACGCCAGACCGTCGGCTGAGGCAGCTTCGTGCGGCGGGCAATTTCGCTGACGGTCAACTCAGGCTGTTCGTGGCTGAAACAGCGCAGAATGTGCAATCCCCGGCTGAGTGCCGCAACGAACTGACGATCCTTGGGGCTCGATTTCGCGGGTGTCTTCATAGGCGGGCATCTTATGAGCGGGCTCAGGTTATTTGCAATGCGAATAACAAATCCGCCGAATGGTAAGATATCTGCATGAACTTACCGTCTCGATCGATTCTGGTGACTGGCGCCACGGGCGCTCAGGGAGGCGCCACGGCGCGGCAGCTGCTCCATCGCGGGTATGCAGTCCGCTTTCTGACCCGCCGCGAAGACTCATCGCCTGCCCGTGAGCTGATCCAGCTCGGCGCCGAGGTGGTCGCGGGTGATTTTGACGATCCGAGCGCGCTGAATACCGCATGTCGCGATGTACACGGCGTATTCTCCGTGCAGGTTCCGGACGTCTCGGGCACGGACAGCGAGCGCCGCCATGGTTTTGCGTTGATTGAAGCCGCGGCCAGGAATGGCGTCGCTCAGTTCGTGCACACATCCGTCTCCTGCGCCGGGCGGCACGAGAGCTTCCCTCGGTGGGAAGAAGGTTATTGGAGCAGGAAGTACTGGACCGACAAATGGGATGTCGAGCAGGCTGTGCGCGCGGCGGGCTTCCGGTATTGGACCGTACTGCGGCCCGCGTTCATGATGGAGAATTTTGCCCAGCCCAAAGCCGCTTTCATGTTTCCGCATCTGGCAGCTGGCGAGATTGCCACGGCCCTGCTCTCGAGCACGCGGATGCAACTGATTTCGGCCGATGATGTAGGCGCGTTCGCGCGCGCTGCCTTCGACGATCCCTCCAAACACCATGGCAAGAACATCGAGCTCGCAGCTGAAGCATTGACGATGCCAGAGGTCGCGAGCGTCCTCTCCCGGGTAACAGGCCGGCCAGTTGTCAATAAGTCATTGACCCCGGAGCAAGCCCTCGGGCGAGGATTGTTCCCGGGCTGGGTCCGATCACAGGAATGGTCCAACCAGGTGGGCTACTGCGCCAGCATCGCGGACCTCAAGGCGTATGGAATCGCGCTTACATCCTTCGAGCAGTGGGCACAAGACCACCGCGGCCAGATTCACGTCGTCTAACGCGCCTCTCAGTGGAACGAGATCGTGTGACCGCCATCCACGGCGATCGTCTGTCCATTGATATAACCGCCGGACGGTGAGGCCAACAGTACGGCGAGCCCGGCGATCTCCTGCACCTCGCCGAAGCGCTTGGACGGATTGCGTTCGTAGTACCACTTGGCCTGGTCCTCGTCCTCCCATTGCGACCGCGCCATCTCCGTCTTGAAGGTCCCGGGCGCTATACAGTTGGCAGTGACGCCCCGACTGGCGAATTCAGTGGCCATGTTCCGAACGAACTGCATATCCGCTGCCTTGGTCAGGCCATAGGTGCCCGTGACCGGATCCCCCAGCAGGCCGACGACGGAGGCCACGACGATGAAGCGGCCATAGCCGCGCTCCAGCATGGCAGGCACAGTCAATTGCGCCAGCCAGATATGGCTCTGAACGTTCACCTGCATGAACTTGTTGAAAGTCTCGTCTTTCAGATCCAACACCGAGCCGACCCAGGGATGAATGGCCGCGTTGGCCATAACGATATCGATACGACCCCATTTCGCGAGTGCTGCACCGACCAGGTGCTGCACCTCCTCCTTGCGTCCGATGTTGCAGGGAATGGCCATCGCCTCCCCGCCCGCGGCCTCGATCTGCGCTACGGCGGCGTCACAGGCGTCCGCCTTGCGCCCGGAAATCACCACCCTGGCGCCGTGCGCTGCCATGCCGGCGGCGCTCGCAAGGCCGAGGCCGCGACTGGATCCGGTCACGATAGCCACTTTGCCGCGAAGATCGAATAAGGGTGAGGCCATGCGCTACTCTCGATGGTTATTTGCAAATCGAATGTACTATCCATAGTGCAGATAGCGCAATATCATGGCTCACCGTCAAGGGGCCACGCCATGCCGAATCTCTACAACCTTCCCGACGAGCTGCTGGTCACTGCCGAGGGCGGTCTGCGCATCATCACGCTCAACCGGCCGGATGATCTGAATGCTTCGACCAGCGAGATGTTGTTTTCGTTTCCCAGGCTGTTCGCTGCTCTTGCTGAGGATCCCGAGGCCCGCGTCGCCATCCTGACAGGCGCGGGACGCGCGTTCAGCGCCGGCGGTGACATGAGTCACTTCGTGAAGACTCTGGACGATGCCGACTTCGCGCGTACGGTGCAGGAAAACGCCCGCCGTACCATCCACAGCTTCATCGATCTGCCCATTCCCATCATTGCGGCCGTGAACGGCCCCGCCGTGGGCTGGGGAGCCACCCTGGCTACGCTGTGTGACATCGTGCTGATGTCCGAAAAGGCTTTCCTGGCGGAGCCCCATATCAACATCGGCCTGGTGGTCGGAGACGGGATCTCCGTCTCCTGGCCCCTGTACATGAGCCTGTTGCGGGCCAAGGAGCTGATCTTTACCGGTGAGCGGATCAATCCACAACAGGCCGTCGAATTTGGGCTAGCCAATCGGGTCGTCGCGCCAGGCAAGCTGCTGGAAGAGGCGCGCGTCCTGGCGGACAAGCTCCTCAAACAGCCGCGTCAGGCCCTGCGCGAAACCAAGAAAATCATGAACCTCTATCTGCATCAATCCGCCGCGCATATTCTCGACGCTACTCTGGGACGTCAGCTCGCCGCGACTGCGAGCGAGGAACACCACAGGATTGCGGCCGACTTTATCGCCCAGCAAAAGCGCAACCAACGTCAATAACGCCGATTGGACATCACAATCGCCCCACGAGCCTTGCTGCGACGGCGTTGAGGAAATCGAGGTGTGCGCCGAGGCCGGACAATCCGCGCCCCAACGTCACGATCGATGCGTGCGTCGCGCCGAGCTCCTGCCAGCGCTGTGCACCATCTACAACTGCCTGAACATGCGTCTCTGGCGTTTCGGTGCTCCCGCGATCAGTCAACAACACGTCAATCCCAAATGCTTCAGGATCGCGCTGCGCTTCTTTGAGGTGATGGCGGACGCGGGCGAGCGCCGCCACGGCCTTGTCGTTGGAGCTGACAAACAAAAAACCATCACCCAGGCGCGCCGCCCGCCGGTAGGCAGGCTCGCTGCGCCCGCCGAACCAGAGCGGGATCATGCGACGTGGACGCGGGTTGATCCCTGCGCGGTCAACGCGCTCGAACCGGCCTTGAAATGAGACCACCGGCTCGCTCCACAGACTACGCAGGAGTGGCACCTGCTCGTCCAACCGTGCGCCACGATCCTCGAACTTTTGTCCGAGAGCCTCGTATTCAACGTAGTTCCAGCCTGAGCCGACAGCGATTCTCAATCTCTCGCCAGACAGCAGATCCAGATCCGCGCACTGTTTTGCAACCAGCGCCGTGGGCCGTTGCGGCAACACCAGCACGCCCGTAACCAACTCAATCCGCCGGGTTATACCGGCGATGTAACCGAACGTGACGAGCGGCTCATGGAAGGGATCGTGCTCCGTATACGGCCCAGTCAAGCGCGGCTCACGGTCCGCATGCTCGGCGCCCAACACATGATCGTAGGCGAGCAGATGATCGAAACCGAGCTCTTCGGTAGCCCGGGCGACCTGGCGAACCGCTTCAGGATCGCCCTGCAACTCGGTTTGCGGATAGACGACTCCAAGTCTCATAGGTACCCCTCGTTCACGAGCGCGCAAGCGCAGGAAATCATGGTTAACCAAGCCCGAAGCGTTCGCTGTAGTCCGCGAACATGCGCGCGACATCCTCACGCTTGAGGCCGAATGGCTCCAGAGAGTAAGGATAGCGACCGTAGCGATCCGACCGGTGACTGGAGTCGTCGAGCCAAGCGCGCATGCGCTGCTCGAACTCATCGCTGTAGGCCAGATTGAACTTACTGTATATGCGCCTGATGGTGGTCATTGGATCCTTGGACAGGTCCTTGAAACGCAAATGCACGATACGCGGATCATCAACGAGCGGATCGGCGAGCACGCGGTCAATACCGGTGCGCGTTGCCTGCAGGTAGCCCCGGGCGAACTGCTGCCAGTCGATCCTGCCGTTGGTGATGGCGTGGTAGAGCACCGACGAGATGGCGAGGGTGGACTGGTGCACATCTACCGGGTCGCGGTGTGGCCAGATACAAATTGCGTCCGGAAACTCTGCGAACAAATCTTGCAGCTGAAATTGGTGGGCGCATCCCTTCAGCACCCAGCGGCACGCGGGCTCGTTCCATTGCAGGTGCTGCAGGAATTTTTTCTGGAAAGCGTAACAGGCCCTGGGTTCCGCGGTTTCGCCGAGATTCATAATGGCCAGGGCGGGAATCCGGAATAACAGCGTCGGATAGACGTTCTGGAAATCGAGGGTGTGGATTTCCTCGTCCTCGATCAGAGTGTTGACGCCATCATCCCAGTACGGATGCAGCGTCAACAGTCCGGGAGTGTGCTGGTTCCAACTGTCCATCTCGCGTTGCGCAGCTTCGATGCGCCCTCTGGCCACGGGCATTTCGCCCGGTGGCGGTGATGGCTGATGAGTGTGCCACCACAGCGGACCCCGATGAGCCGGATCGATGGCCAGAAGCGAATGCAGCAGGGTCGTCCCCGTGCGCGAATAGCCGATCACGAAGATCGGCCGCTCGATTCGTTCCTCGGCGATGGCCGGCAGCCGCCTGCGGTCGGCCTCGAGCAGCAGGCGGGTGATCACGATCTGCAGGATCTGGGCGCGCGCGGTGAGGGCTTGCTCTGCCGAAAGGTTGCCGTGCTCATTGAGCCATTGGGTGAACTTCGTCAGCCGCGCGGTGAAGCCGGCATCCAACAACTTGAAGTGCCCGGTCGCGAAACCGGCGGCGGTGATGAGCTCACCCGGATCGAGCTGCGCCTGTGCCAAGTGAGGTTCCTCCCCGGCTACCAATTGTGAACGACGTTCAGAACTTATTCCAGCAGAACCTCACGAGCAAAAATGGGACCTGCGAGGCTACCTGCCGCCCGTTTCGCGGTAGCGCGCCGGCGACATTCCAACATGACCGCTGAAGGCGCCGCGGAAGGAGCGGATGTCGGCGTAGCCGACCATGGTGCCCACCTGCTCTACCGGGCGCCGGGTCGTCAACAGCATTTTTTTCGCTGACTCTATCCTCAACAATTGCGCATAGTGTCTGGGTGTCATGGACAGATCACGCGCAAAATGCCGCAGCAGGGTCGACTGGCTCACGGCCAACTCGCGCGCCAGTTCGCAGATCCTGAAACGCCTGGCGAAACGCTCCCCCAGCCAGAACTGCGCGGCGGCCACCAGCGGATCGTCAGACAGCGGGCTGCTGTCGCGCACGCGCTCAAGTCCGGTAGTAGCCGCCAGCCAGCGCGACATGTGCGGCGAGAGGCAATGCTCGACGAGCTTCGCCACCAGCATCCATTCGTCAGCCATGGCGGAGACCGTGAAAATGCCATCGTGCTCAACTACCCGCGCGCGCTTCTCGGATCGGACAAGCGGATAACGGCGGCGAAAGCACGCGGAGAAAGTGCCGGGGACGGCCGCGGATCCCTTATCCAGCAAGCCCGCTTCGGCCAGAACGAACATCGCCGTGGCAGAGGCACCGATCACGACGCCCTTGGACCGTTGGCGCCTCAGCCACTCCAGCAGTCGCTTTTCGTGAGTCAGTGCTTTCACCAACGACTCCTCGTCGGCCGCCTCGAAAGCGGCAACGTGAACCAACTGGAGTCGTCCGGGCCAGCCCAGGTCACCGTCAGCGGCCAGAGCGCGTCCCCCGGCAAGCACCACCGGCTGGCCCGTGGGGGTCAAAACGCGCACTTTCGACTGCATGGCCACACGATACGGTGCCGCGAACATGTCCTGCACCTGCCTCGCCACCATGGCAAAGCTATCGACGAGCGTGCCGACGCTGCTGAGGAAGCTACCGGGCAACCCGACCACGGCAATATCCCCGACATTGTTTCCAGGAATTTTCGCCATGACGATTTATCCCCCCAAATATGACGATTAGGCTCCTGCCGGCATAACCCATCCGGCGCCTAGGATCAACTCTTGGGGCTTGGCTGGAATGGGGGTCCAGAGGTAGCCGGTGACAGACATTTCAGAGCACGATCGCGCCCGCTTGCGCGCAGCCTGGACGAGCTATTGCGATGCCCTGCGCAAGGAGGGCATGGACATCATCGACGGCAAGTCCGCAGATCCGGCCACGCCGCAGGAGCTGGCCGAAGCGCTTCGAGCTGTGGCGCGCATCGGAATCATGTCCCTGCAGCACCGGATGGACTTCAACGATCCGGATTTTCCAACCTTCTTCCGAACGATGGACGACCGCTACAAGTATGGCGGTCCGGACGCGTACATCAGCTACCTGACCGCGACGCTGCGTGGTGACGCCACCTATCGCCTGCGGGCCAACCATTACAACCGTGAATTCAACGTCAACGTGTCGGCGACGGTTCCTGTAACGACGGATGGTGTGACCAGGAAGGCGCTCGGTAATCGTGAGTTCTGGCCCCAGGACATGCAGATTGCGGCCGATGGCAGCTTCGAGGTGACCTTCAGCAGCGAACCACAGCCGGGCAACTGGATGGGCGTCGAGCGGAATTTCCGCGGTGGCGCCGAGCTGCCCGATCAGTACCCCATGGCCAGCGGCGGGCTGATGTTGCGAACCTACTATTGGGACCCGGAAGATGGCCTGCCACAAGGTCAATTCCATCTGGAGCGCGTCGATGACAAGGCGCCCCTGGGCCCGGCTCCGCTGGCTCCCTCACTGTTTGCGCAGCAGCTCGAGAGCGCCGCGCAGCTGTGCAGCAAGGCCGCCAAATGGTGGATCGGCCGCGCCTCACGGATGCGCGCCCAAAACCCGCCCAACAAGCTCGCGCCGCTCGGCACGACACCTCCGGGTGTGGAGAATTTTACCCCGCCAAAAACGGGCCCCCTCAACTATGGCGTCTGCGCTTTCGATCTCGCCCCCGACGAAGCGCTGTATATCGAGACCGACATAACGCCGACGCTCTACTGGAGCTTCCAACTCTACAATGCCTGGTGGGAATCCCCCGATGTGCAGCACCGCCAGACCAGCCTCAGCTTCAAGCAGGCTCATGTCGACGGCGATGGGAAGTTCCGCTGCGTAGTCGCGCACGCAGATCCCGGAGTACCCAACTGGCTGGATACCGGGAGCAACCGCCGCGGTTTCATCTTCTATCGCTGGTTGCGGCCGAACACCGACCTGCCCTCTCCTGTCGGTCGGCTGGTCAAGCTCAACGAGGTACGGGCCTTGATGCCCCCGGATCACCCCCACGTCGATCAGGCCACGCGCCGCGGACAACTCTCCGCGCGCCGAGCCTGGTTCGCCCGCCGGTTCCAGACGTGACGCAGCTGAGCGAACAGCGCCTGCACGACCTCGCGGCCCACAGGAGCGGCTTGTCCGACTTTGGAGACCCCAAGTATCTCGACGGTTTGCGTGAAGTCCTCGCCGCGGTCAGCGAGCGCCCGCCGAGTGCACAGCGTCCGAGCGTGCGTCGGGCGCGTGAATCGTGGCCCACGGACCCGGCGTACATCGCGCGAGCCACCGAGCTGGAAGAGGAGCGCAGCAGCAATCCTGCCATGCGCTCGGCTCACAACATCGAGGCCGAACTGCCGGAGGAATGCATCAACGTGATGAGCCAGAGCTTCATCACGATGGCCTTCATTACGACCGTTCCCCTCACCCGGACAACTTCCACGATGTCTACTACCAGCAGTTTATGGCGGATCCGATGACGGTGGTGGCGGGGATCTATCGCCATTTCGGCCTTGCGCTCAGCCCGGCGGCCGAGGCGCGCATGCGCGGCTGGATCGCGCAGAACCCGCAGGGCAAGTTCGGCAAGCATCGCTACAGCGCCGCGCATCTGGAGCTGGATCCCAGCGAGATCCGCAGGCGCTTCGCCAACTACATCCAACACTATCAGCTCAGCTGAGGAACCTTATGAATGCAGTCCCCAAGCCACGTCTGATCGGCACACCACCGATTCGCGAGCTCAACGTTTCCAATCATTTGCTCGGCAATCGTGCCGCCCTCGACGCCGCGTGGGATCGCGACGGCTACTGGTTCTTCCGCGACGTGCTGGACAAGGGCGCAATCGCCCGCCTGCGTGCCATTTATCTGCAGGTGCTCGACAAGCTCGGCGTGATCGACCCCAGCCACACCGATGCGGCTGTGTACAACGGCGCCTCGCTCGAGCGGTTCCCGATTGTCATGGGTGGTGACCCGGCGGCCGACCCGCTGCTGGCGCTGCACCCGATGCGGCAATTCGTTGCCGAGCCGGCCATCAAGGCCTTCTTCGCCCGGCTGTTCGGCGATGAGGTGTTCTGGGTACCCAACACCGAGTATCACACGCTTCCGCCGAACCCGAAGCACAGCGGCAGCCGTTTCAACTACGTGCATGCCGACGGCGCCAACAACAAG
>Ga0068859_100000144_pt1 | contig 67220 bp, 74 predicted proteins | sample KBSSwiS22_FD_66585 | JGI IMG/M metagenome (GOLD analysis project Ga0068859, IMG submission 66585) | Switchgrass rhizosphere microbial communities from Kellogg Biological Station, Michigan, USA - KBS Switchgrass S2-2 | ecosystem: Host-associated > Plants > Roots > Rhizosphere > Soil ...
TCCGGGAACACGCGGATCCACAAGCGACCGGCGCGCTTGATGTGACGCGTGATCGCGCGGCGCGCGGCCTCGATCTGGCGCGCGGTGATCCGCTCCGGCTCCATGGCCTTGAGGCCGAAGGCGCCAAAGTTGAGCTCGGTCCCGCCCTTGGCGTTGCCATGGATGCGGCCTTTGAAGGCCTTGCGGAACTTGGTGCGCTTGGGTTGCAGCATGATCTAAACTCTCTCGCTTACCGGTTGCGCTCTTCGCGCGCCGGGCGGACTCCGGAGGTTTGGGCCTCCATCATCAAGCGGTCCTGCGCGAGCGGGTCATGGCCGAGAATCTCGCCCTTGAAGACCCACACCTTCACGCCGCAGACGCCGTACGCAGTGTGCGCTTCGGCCTCGGCGTAATCGACATTGCCGCGCAGCGTGTGCAGCGGCACACGGCCCTCGCGGTACCATTCGGTCCGCGCGATTTCGGCCCCGCCGAGACGGCCCGCGCAGGTGATCCGGATGCCCTCGGCACCGAGGCGCAGCGCGGACTGGACGGCGCGCTTCATCGCGCGGCGGAATGCAATCCGGCGCTCGAGCTGGTCGGCGACACCCTGGGCGACGAGCTTCGCGTCGATTTCCGGCTTGCGGATCTCGACGATGTTGAGGCTCACCTCGCTCGAGGTCATCTTCTGCAGCTCGCGCTTCAGTTTCTCAATGTCCGAGCCCTTCTTGCCGATGATCACACCGGGGCGCGCGGCATAGATGCTGATCCGGCAGATCTTCGCCGGACGCTCGATCACCACCTTCGAGATCGCCGCCTGCGGCAGCTTGTCGACGATGTACTTGCGGATCTTGAGGTCCTCGAGCAGCAGCCGCCCGTAATCATGGCCTTCCGCGAACCAGCGGCTGTCCCACGTACGGTTGATCTGCAGCCGAAGCCCGATCGGTGACGATTTCTGACCCATTAGGCTTCTTCCTGCTCGCGCACGACGACGCGGATCTGGCTGAACGGCTTGACGATCCGGCTCGAGCGACCACGCGCACGGGTCGCGAAGCGCTTCATCGAGATCGACTTTCCAACACTCGCCTCGGTGATGACCAGGGCATCGACGTCGAGGTTGTGGTTGTTCTCCGCATTGGCGACCGCCGACGCGAGCACCTTACGAACGTCCTCGGCCATCGCCTTGGGCGAGAACTTGAGGATGTTCAGCGCTTCCTCGACCTTGCGGCCACGAATGAGCTGCGCAACCAGGTTGAGCTTGCGCGCCGACCCACGAATCGTGTTGCCGATCGCGAGCGCTTCCTTGTCGCCGACTTTGCGCGGTGCTGCTTGCTTGCCCATCAGCGCTTGCCCTTCTTGTCGGAGGCATGGCCATGGAACGTGCGCGTCGGTGCGAACTCGCCGAGCTTCATGCCGACCATGTCTTCATTGACCGACACCGGCACGAACTTGCGGCCGTTGTAGACATTGAAGGTCAGGCCGACGAATTGCGGCAGGATCGTCGAACGCCGCGACCAGGTCTTGATCGGCGAGCGCTTGCTTGCGTCCTGCGCAGCTTCCGCTTTCTTCAGCAGCGAAAGCTCGACGAACGGACCTTTCCAGACGGAACGGGCCATCGATTAACCCTTCTTCTTCGCGTGACGCGACCGGATGATAAGCTTGTCGGTCGCTTTGTTGTGACGGGTGCGAGCACCCTTGGTCGGCTTGCCCCAGGGGGTAACCGGATGACGGCCGCCCGAGGTGCGGCCTTCGCCGCCGCCGTGCGGGTGGTCGACCGGGTTCTTGGCGACGCCGCGGGTCAGCGGACGCCGGCCCATCCAGCGGACGCGGCCGGCCTTGGCCAGCGTCTGGTTCGCGTTGTCGGGGTTCGACACCGCGCCCACGGTCGCCATGCAATCCGAGCGGATGTAGCGCTGTTCGCCCGAATTCAGGCGGACGATCACCATCCCGCGGTCGCGGCCGACGACCTGGACATAAGTGCCGGCGGCGCGAGCGATCTGGCCGCCCTTGCCGGGCTTCATCTCGACATTGTGAACGATGGTGCCGACCGGCATCTGGCCGATTTCCATCGCGTTGCCGGGCTTCACGTCGACCTTCTTGCCGGCGATGATCTTGTCGCCTGGCGCGAGGCGCTGCGGGGCGAGGATATAGGCCTGCTCGCCGCCCTCATAGCTGACCAGCGCGATGAACGCCGACCGGTTGGGATCATATTCGATCCGCTCGACGGTCGCGACCACGTCCCAGGTGCGGCGCTTGAAGTCGATGATGCGATACTTCTGCTTGTGACCGCCGGCGATGCCGCGCGAGGTCACATGGCCCTTGTTGTTGCGGCCACCAGTCTTGCGCTTGCCTTCGGTCAGCGCCTTGACGGGTTTGCCCTTCCACAGCGACGACTTGTCGACCAGGATCAGGCCGCGGCGGGCCGGAGAGGTCGGCTTATATTGCTTGAGTGCCATTACGCCCTCGCCCCTTCGGTGATGTCGATCGACTGACCTTCGGCCAGCGTGACGATCGCCTTCTTGAAGTCTGACCGCTGGTAGGGCTTGCCCTTCCAGCGCTTGGTCTTGCCCTTCGTCACGATGGTGTTGACCTTCGTCACGGTGACTTTGAACAGCGCTTCGACCGCTGCCTTGATCTCGGGCTTGGTTGCGCTCGGCGCGACCTTGAACACGACCGCGTTATGCTCCGACATCATCGTCGATTTCTCGGTGATGTGCGGGGACAGAACGACGTCGTAATGGCGCACGTCCGGCGCCTGTTGCGGTTTCTTAGCCATTGAACCGGGCCTCCAGCTTTTCGACCGCGGCGCGGGTCAGGACCAGCGTCTCATGGCGCATGATGTCGTAAACGTTGGCGCCAACCGCCGGCATCAGGTCGATGCTTCCAAGGTTCGACGACGCGCGGGCGAAGCCGACGTTGAGCGCATCACCGTCAATCACCAGCGCGGTCTTGCCAAAGCCGAGACCGGCGAGCTTCTCGCGCAGTTCGCGGGTCTTGCCCTCGGCGACGTCGAGGTTGTCGACGACGATAAGGTTGCCTTCCTTGGCCTTGGACGACAGCGCCATCTTGAGGCCGAGCACGCGAACCTTCTTGTTCAGCGAGGGATTGAAATCGCGAACGCGCGGGCCGTGGGCCTTGCCGCCGCCGATGAAGATCGGAGCGCGACGATCGCCGTGGCGAGCCGTGCCGCCGCCCTTCTGCTTGCCGAACTTCTTGCCCGTGCGCGCAACATCCGAGCGCTCGCGAGCCCCGCGGGCAGTACCGCGACGCTTTTCGAGCTGCCAGGTGACGACGCGGTGAAGGATATCGGCGCGTGGCTCGACGGCGAAAATCTCGTCGTTGAGCTCGATGTCGCCGCCGCCCTTGGCGTCGAGGGTCTGTACCTTGACCTTCATCTTAGCCTTCCTTGCTCTCGTCGGCCGAACCGGCATCGCCCGCAGGCTTGGCCTCGTCCGCCGGAGCTTCACTGGTAGTTTCTTCGGCAGCCGCTTCGGCTTCCGCTTCAATCTCGGTGTCGAGCGCGCCACCGGCTTCCTGCTCGGCAGCGATCGCGGCGACTTCCTCATCGCTCGGCAGCGCCGGAATTTCGTGAACCGCGGCGTCATCGACCAGGCCGGCAGTCGGAACCTCGACCTCGTCAGCCTTCATCTGCTCGACAATGCCGGCGGGATACGGCGCGGCGTCGGGGCGCGGCAGCTTGATCGCGTCCTGGACGGTCAGCCAGCTGCCCTTGTGGCCCGGGACCGAGCCCTTGATGAACAAGAGGCCGCGGATAGGATCGGTCCGGACGACTTCCAGGTTTTGCTGGGTGCGATTGCGCGCGCCCATGTGGCCCGCCATCTTCTTGTTCTTGAACACGCGGCCCGGATCCTGGCGGTTGCCGGTCGAACCGTGCGAGCGGTGCGAAACCGAGACGCCATGGGTCGCGCGCAGGCCCTTAAAGCCCCAGCGCTTCATCGCGCCGGCAAAGCCCTTGCCCTGCGTGACGCCGACGATGTCGACCAACTGGCCGGGAATGAAATGGTCGGCGCTGATGTGGGCGCCAATATCGAGCAAAGCGTCGTCAGCGACGCGGAACTCAACGATCTTCGCCTTGGGTTCAACCTTGGCTTTGCCGAAAGCGACCCGCTGCGGCTTGGCCACGTTCTTGGCTTTCGCCGAGCCCGCGCCGAGCTGAACGGCGGCATAGCCGTCACGGTCCGTCTCGCGGCGGCCGATGACCTGCACGTCGTCCAGCTGCAGGACGGTAACCGGCACGTGCCGACCGTCCGCCTGGAACAGGCGGGTCATTCCAACCTTTTTCGCGATCACGCCAGTGCGCATGATCATGCTCCTCAACAGAGGCACCCGGACAATTCCAGGTGCGTGCAAGCCCATCAAAATTCATGCGTGCCCCGCCTGGGCTAGAGCCCCCAAGAGATGGGAGCGGCGGGGACGCAGCCCGGAGCTAGCCTCCGGCGGTATCACCCAGTTTCGCCCCGCTTGGGGCGGCCAGCTTACGCCAGCTTAATCTCAACATCGACGCCAGCGGCGAGGTCGAGCTTCATCAAAGCATCGACCGTCTGCGGCGTCGGCTGCACGATATCGAGCAGCCTCTTGTAGGTTCTCACCTCGAACTGCTCGCGCGACTTCTTGTCGACGTGCGGCGAGCGGTTGACGGTGAATTTCTCAATTCGCGTCGGCAAAGGGATTGGACCGCGGATGAGTGCACCCGTCCGACGCGCCGTGTCAGCGATGTCGCCAGTAGCCTGATCGAGCACTCGATGATCGAACGCCTTCAGGCGAATCCGGATGTTCTGCGTTTCCATGTCCCTACCGATGCGAAAGAGCCGGCGAGCATCCACTTTCGCGGAAGCTCGCGCATTCAAACAAACTCAAAAGCGAACCGCGCGACCCTGATCCAGAATCGCGCGGTTGGCGCCCTATATTACTTAGTGATCTCTGCGACAACCCCTGCGCCGACAGTCCGGCCGCCTTCGCGAATTGCGAAGCGCAGACCCGAGTCCATGGCGATCGGGGCGATCAGCTTGACGCCGATGTTCACGTTGTCGCCGGGCATCACCATTTCGGTGCCCTCGGGGAGGACAACCTCACCGGTGACGTCCGTCGTCCGGAAGTAGAATTGCGGACGATAGTTGGCGAAGAACGGCGTGTGACGGCCGCCCTCGTCCTTCGACAGGACGTAGACTTCGGCTTTGAAATCGGTGTGCGGCGTGATCGAGCCGGGCTTGGCCAGAACCTGGCCACGCTCGACGTCTTCACGGCCGACGCCGCGCAGCAGCGCGCCGATGTTGTCGCCCGCCTGGCCCTGATCGAGCAGCTTGCGGAACATTTCGACGCCGGTGACGACCGTCTTCTGGGTGTCGCGGATGCCGACGATTTCGACTTCCTCGCCAACCTTGACGATGCCCTGTTCGACGCGGCCGGTGACGACCGTGCCGCGGCCCGAGATCGAGAACACGTCCTCGATCGGCATCAGGAACGGCTTGTCGAGCGGACGCTCGGGCTGCGGGATCCAGCTGTCGACCGCTTCCATCAGCTTGAGGATCGATTCCTTGCCGATGTCCGGAGTCTTGTCCTCGAGCGCGGCGAGCGCCGAGCCGGTGACGATCGGAATATTGTCGCCGTCGAAATCGCGCTTGGACAATTCCTCGCGGATTTCGAGCTCGACCAGCTCGAGCAGTTCGGGATCGTCAACCTGGTCGACCTTGTTGAGGTAGACGACCATGGTCGGGACGCCGACCTGCTTGGCGAGCAGGATGTGCTCCTTGGTCTGCGGCATCGGGCCATCGGCGGCCGACACAACGAGGATCGCGCCGTCCATCTGGGCAGCACCGGTGATCATGTTCTTCACGTAATCGGCGTGGCCCGGGCAATCGACGTGAGCATAGTGCCGCTTGGCGGTTTCATATTCGACGTGCGCGGTCGAAATGGTGATGCCGCGCTCGCGCTCCTCGGGAGCTTTGTCGATGTTGGCATAGCTTGTGTACGTCGCGCCGCCAGTCTCGGCTAGAACCTTGGTGATGGCCGCGGTCAGCGACGTCTTGCCATGGTCGACGTGACCGATGGTGCCGATGTTGCAGTGCGGCTTGTTCCGCTCGAATTTAGCCTTGCCCATTATACGCCTCTTCTTCTTCTGGAAATCGGGCGGCCGCCCGTCGCGGACGCGCCCATAACTACAATTTTGCGGTTATGCCAGCTTCGCCTTCACCTCGTCGGCGATGTTCTGCGGCACTTCCTGATAGTGCGAGAACTGCATCGTATACTGCGCGCGCCCCTGTGTGAACGAACGCAGCTGATTGACGTAGCCGAACATGTTGGCGAGCGGAACAAACGCCTCGATCGCGATGGCATTGCCACGCGTATCCTGCCCCTGGACCTGGCCGCGACGGCTCAGCAAATCGCCGATGACGTCGCCGACATAATCTTCCGGGGTGACGACCTCGACCTTCATGATCGGCTCGAGCAGCTTGATGCCGGCCTTCTTGGCCGCTTCGCGCATTGCGCCGCGGCCGGTGATCTCAAACGCCAGCGCCGAGGAGTCAACGTCGTGATATTTGCCGTCGAGCAGCCGGATCTTGAAGTCGATGATCGGGAAGCCGATCAGCGACCCGGTCTCGGCGGTCTCGCGCATGCCCTTTTCGACCGACGGAATATATTCCTTGGGGACGTTACCGCCCTTGATCTCGTCGATGAACTCGATGCCGGTGCCTCGTTCACCCGGCTCCAACGCTACCTTGACCTCGCCGAACTGGCCGGAGCCGCCCGACTGCTTCTTGTGGGTGTAGGTGAGCTCGACCGGACGGGCCAGGGATTCGCGATACGCCACCTGCGGCGCGCCGACGTTGGCCTCGACCTTGAACTCGCGCTTCATGCGGTCGACGAGAATCTCGAGATGGAGCTCGCCCATCCCCTTGATGATCGTCTGGCCCGATTCATGGTCGGTGCTGACGCGGAAGCTCGGGTCTTCGCGGGCCAGGCGATTGAGCGCGACGCCCATCTTCTCCTGGTCAACCTTGGTCTTCGGCTCGACCGCGACCTCGATCACCGGATCGGGGAATTCCATCCGCTCGAGGATGATCGGAGCATTGGCCGCGCACAATGTATCGCCGGTGGTCGTGTCCTTGAGGCCCGCCAGGGCGACGATGTCGCCGGCATAAGCGATCTGGATGTCCTCGCGGTCATTGGCATGCATGAGCAGCATGCGGCCGACCTTTTCCTTCTTGTCCTTGACCGAATTGGTCACCTGCGACGCGGTTTCGAGCGTGCCCGAATAGATGCGCGCGAAGGTCAAAGTGCCGACGAACGGATCGTTCATGATCTTGAACGCCAGCGCCGAGAACGGCGCGTCGTCCTTCGGTTCGCGGACTTCGGTCGTCTCGCCATCGAGCTTGAGCCCTTCGACGGGCGGAATGTCGAGCGGCGACGGCAGATAATCGATGACCGCGTCGAGCAACGGCTGGACGCCCTTGTTCTTGAACGCCGAGCCGCACAGCACCGGCACGAACGAGAAGTTGAGCGTGCCCTTGCGGATCAGCCTCTTGAGTGTGTCGCGGTCGGGTTCAGCGCCGTCGAGATAGGCCTCCATGACCGCATCGTCCTGTTCGACCGCCATTTCGATGAGGTGCGTGCGCGCCTCGGCCGCCGCGTCCTTGAGGTCGTCCGGAATCTCTTCGTAGACGAACTTGGCGCCGAGGCTCTCGTCGAGCCACAGGATCGCTCGGTTCTCGACGAGGTCGACGAGGCCCTTGAAGCCGCCTTCAATGCCGATCGGGAGATAGAGCACCGCCGGGCGCGCGCCCAAGCGATCCTTGATCATGTCGACGCACATTTCGAAATTGGCGCCGGTGCGGTCGAGCTTGTTGACGAAGCACATCCGCGGCACGCCATAGCGCTCGGCCTGACGCCACACGGTCTCGGACTGCGGCTCAACGCCGGCGACGCCGTCGAAGCAGGCGACCGCGCCGTCGAGCACGCGCAGGCTACGCTCGACCTCAATCGTGAAGTCGACGTGGCCCGGGGTGTCGATGATGTTGATGCGGTGCTCGGGGCCCTTGCCCTCGTCAGCGCTCCAGAAACAGGTCGTCGCGGCCGACGTAATGGTGATCCCGCGCTCTTGCTCCTGCTCCATCCAGTCCATCGTGGCGGTGCCCTCATGGACTTCGCCGATCTTGTAGGACTTGCCGGTGTAATAAAGGATGCGCTCGGTCGTCGTGGTCTTGCCGGCATCGATATGGGCCATGATACCGATGTTGCGATAGTGATCGAGCGGATGGCTGCGGGCCATTTCTTGGACTTCCTTGGATGTGTGGGGGCCCGGCGCCGCCGGACCCTCACGATATAGGTACGAAAATTACCAGCGGTAGTGGCTGAAGGCGCGGTTCGCTTCGGCCATGCGGTGCGTGTCCTCACGCTTCTTCACCGCGTTGCCGCGGTTCTGCGAAGCGTCCATCAGCTCGCCCGACAGGCGCGCCGCCATGGTCTTTTCCGACCGGGCGCGGGCGGCGGTGATGAGCCAGCGGATGGCCAGCGCCTGGGCGCGCTCGGGGCGAACCTCGACCGGCACCTGATAAGTGGCGCCGCCGACGCGGCGGGAGCGGACTTCGATGCCCGGCTTCACGTTGTTGAGCGCGTCGTGGAACACGCCGATCGGCTCGCGCTTGAGGCGGGTTTCGACGCTTTCGAGCGCGCCGTAAACGATACCTTCGGCGACGGACTTCTTGCCGTCGAGCATGACCGAATTCATGAACTTCGAGAGGACCACGTCCCCGAACTTCGGGTCGGGGAGGATTTCGCGCTTTTCTGGGCGACGACGACGAGACATATCGAGCTTCCTTTCTCTTCAGCCGGGTCCGGAACTGGTCCGGGGCTTACTGCTCAAAAATTATTTGGGACGCTTGGCGCCGTACTTGGAGCGCGACTGCCGGCGGTCCTTGACCCCCTGGGTGTCGAGCACGCCGCGGAGCACGTGATAGCGCACGCCGGGAAGATCGCGCACACGGCCGCCGCGGATCAGCACGACGCTGTGCTCCTGGAGGTTGTGGCCTTCGCCCGGAATGTAGCTGATCACTTCGCGCTGGTTGGTCAGGCGCACCTTGGCGACCTTGCGCAGCGCCGAGTTCGGCTTCTTTGGGGTCGTCGTATAGACCCGGGTGCAGACGCCGCGCTTTTGCGGGTTCTGCTCCATCGCAGGGACCTTATTCTTGGCCTTCTGCGGTTCGCGACCCTTGCGGATCAGCTGGTTAATCGTTGGCATGAAGCCCTTCACCTTTCGTTGCCGGAGAGCCCGGCGGTTACTTTGCCCAACGCAAACAGCGCGAAGCCCGGAAGCCCTCAGGCCGCCAGCCGCGCGCTTGGTTGAGCAATGTTCAGCTCTTGTCCGGCGGTAGAAATATTCTGTCGCTCGGACGGCGGGCACATAGCGACGCTACCACCAAGGGTCAACCGGCTCGACAAGCGACGAACTGGCGCGATAAGCCGACAGAAGGACCTGGTCGACGCCCGGCCTCAACCGGTCGAAAGCCGTGCGCACCCGAACCGGCAACGGGACATAACGAACTCCCCAGCCATCGGGAGTAAGACAATGCAGAGTCTCGCGAAAATTGCCATTCTGAGCCTGGTTCTTGGGGCTGCACCCGCATCCGCCGCGGGTCCCGCCGCCAAGCCGGCGACGCCGAACAATCACACCAAATATTGCCTCCAGGTCGAGCCGTCGACCGGTAGCCGGATCAGCACGACCGAGTGCCGGACCAAGGCCGAATGGGCGCGGGCCGGCGTCGATATTGACGAGATACTCGCCAAATAGCGTTCAGAACCTGCCCGCGAGAAGCCTCGTCGGCCTTCACCGCCAGCCGCGGTGCAAGAGATCCCGCGTTGGACCGGGCGACTAGCGAAAACGGCCTCGCCTCCGAGCGAAGCCGGGAGTAAACACGTCGCCGGGGCCAGCCAGCGTGACCACTTAGGGAGAAACGACATGGCGTACACAGGATGGGCAGTCGCATTGGGTGCGATCATCGCCAGTTCGGCGGCGGCAAGCACCCAATCGACCGACGCGGGCGGCGCTCCCGCGGGCGGTCCGGACACGCGCTATTGCATGCGGGTCGAGCCGCAGACCGGCAGCCGCATCGAAGGCGTCGAATGCTGGACCCGCGAAGAGTGGGCCGAAGGCGGCGTCGATGTCGATCACGACTGGGCCAAGGAAGGCGTCAAAGTCCTCAACGGTTGAGGCGGTGCGCGGCCAGCCGCTCGTAATATGGGCGGCAGCGATCGGCGACGCGCTGCGCGTCCTCGGGTAGTGCTTCCGGCGCGGTTTCGGGCGGGCCGAAGCCAGTGCTCGCCTCGACGGCGCCGTACCAATGCGGCGCCCACGGGCCGTCGGTGGCGCGCCGCCCGGGCGGCCAGCTGAGCATCGCCATGTCCCACGGGATGCCGAGCGCTTCGCACAGGCTCGCGAGGATGGCATGCGGGTTCACCAGAACGTCGTGGGCGTCGATGACCGGCGGGGCAGCCCCAAGCCGGTCGGCTTCGCGCTCGAAGAATTCGGCCTGGCGATCCATCCCGAAATGCTCGAACGCCGCGACCTCGCGCTGGCGCAAGTAGGACGCAATCATTCGCTCGGGTTCGCGGATCAGGAAGGCGTGGGTGAAGCCGGCGAAATCGTCATAGCCGATGGGCCCGGCCATGTGGTGCCACATGTGTTTCTGGTACCAGACCGGGCTGGGCTCGGGCGGTGGACTGCGCAGCGTGGCCATGACGCTGCGCCAGTCGCAATCCATCGCCGCGATCACTTCGTCGCGCATCGGGTGGCCGGCGCCGGCATCCTTCAAGAAGCAGCCATAGAAGGGTTCGTCGGAAACGACGGTGTCCGAGCGGCTACCGAAACTGCGCATCAGAGCGGTGGAGAGGTTGCGGGGACCCGACCACATCGCGATGCGCAGGGTCACGGCCGCACGGCCTCGGCGACCTCCCGCTCGAACCGCTCGGCGTAGAGTCGCTGGAGCCGCTCGACCATCGGGCCGCGGCAGGTCAGCTTCCGCCCGTCGACCTCGCGGACCGGGACGATGCCGGCGAAGGTGCCGGTGGTGAAGGCTTCGTCGGCGCCATAGACGTCGGTCAGCGAGAAATCCTTCTCCACGGCGGGAATGCCGGCCTCGCGCGCGACCTCGAGCGCCAGCTGCCGCGTGATCCCGCCGAGGCAATACTTGCCGCTCGAAGTCCACAGCTCGCCCTTGCGGACGATGAAGAAATGGGTCGAATTGCAGGTCGCGACGAACCCATGCGGGTCGAGCATCAGGGCTTCGTCGGCGCCGGCCTGGGTCGCCTGGATCGAGGCGAGGATGCAGTTGAGCTTGGAGTGCGAATTGATTTTCTGGTCCTGGACCGCGGGGTCACCGCGGCGGACGTGGACGGTGAACAGCTTGAGCCCGCGTTCGTACACCGCCGGATTGGGGACTTTATATTCGGGGATGATCACGATGGTCGCGCCGCCGACCACTACGCGCGGGTCCTGGTACGGGGTCGAGCGAACGCCGCGCGTGACCATCAGGCGGACATGGACGCCATCGTCCATGTAGTTGGCGTCGAGCGTGTCGTAGAGACGCTTGGTCAGCTCATCGCACGTCAGCCCGATGTCCATCGCCAGCGCCTTGGCGCCTTCGAACAGCCGGTCGAGGTGCCGGTCGAGGAAGGCGAGCTTGCCCTGATGGACGCGCAGCCCCTCCCACACGCCGTCGCCGAGCATGAAGCCGCTGTCGAACACCGAGACGACGGCTTCGGCGCGCGGTTTCAGTTCACCGTTGACGTTGATCAGGATCGAAGCGTTCCGCGGGTCCGAAACGTCGTGCATCGATTGCGCCATGTGCCGTCATTGCGAGGAGCAAAGCGACGAAGCAATCCAGAAAAACGACTGGATTGCTTCGCTACGCTCGCAATGACGAGCGAGGGAGGCCCGGTTAGCGGGCCTTGCGGCCGAACGCGGCGCGTTGCTGGCGAACGAAGGGCTCGGCCTCGAACAACGGCGTCGCCGGGACGTATGGCGCCTCGTCGGAAGCGTTCTCCACGATCCGCAATTCCGGCGGAAGCTCCGGAAATTCCGGTTCCTCGGCGACCGGGACGACTTCGGGCTCCGGTTCGGCAGCGACGGTGGCGATTTCGGGCTGCGGTTCGCTGACAAACTCGGTGGCCTGCGGCTCCACTTCCGGCATCACTCGAGAACGCCTCGGTTTCGACGATTTCCGACTGCGCTTCGGGCTCGGCTCGGCGACCGCCGTCACCGGGGCTTCGACGAATTCGGGTGGTGCAGCGGCGACAAACGCGGGTTTGACGGTATCAAAATGGTCCGACACGGGCTCGGCCGCTGCGACTGGCTCGCTCGCCGCCGGGCTGCCGCGCGCCATGTCAAAGGCGTGGACGAGGCCATAAAGCGCTGCAATCGCAGCCGCGGGCAGCATCGCCGTCGCGTAGGTTTGCATCCAGGCGACGACGCATGACGCCGATATGCCAAAGGCGCAGGCGACCTCGAACAGGATTCTCGCGCGCGAGTGGTGAAAGCTCTGCATAGGCTCCCTCTTCCTATGCGCGAAATATCCGCCTTGAATCCTACCGAGGGGTTAACAGCCTAGTCCCTGGCCGGATCGTGGCCCCAATTCATCAGGCTGTAGCGCCAGCGCGAAGTGTAGATATTCTCCGGGCGCTGGGCCGAGTGGCGGCGGACGAAGCCGACCACCTTGCGCATGTGGGCGTAATCGTCGTCGGTGAGCCCGTTCGCCTTCGCGCGGAGGATCTGGACGATCTTGCGGCCGCTGGCGTGGCCGACACTTTCCGGACGATCCCCATCTTTGCCCTTCCAACCGACTTTGCGGCTTTGCTCGGTCTCGAGCCAGGCTTCGATCTCGCCGGCCGTCATGTTCACCACGGCGGAGAAATCGGCGCGTATCTTTTTGCGGTCAAGCGGCACCGTCATTTCTTTCGTTCGTCGGCGGCGCCCTGCATCGGCCGGATGAACAGGCGGCGGACGATCGGCCAGCGCGAGCGCGCGTCGCGCTCGGTTTCGTCGACGATCCGCTCGACCTCACCGGCGAGCATGTCGTCGCGGAAATCGACGTTGATCATCACCGTCACCTGGTCGGGCGCCGAATGGACGGTCATTACGTGGCCGACGCCGACCACCCCCGGCTTGCCCGAGACAAGCGCACGCAGGCCATCGACCAGTTCCGGGTCGGCCGCCTCGCCGATCAGCAGCCCCTTGGATTCGCGCGCCAGCAGCAGTGCAGTGAAGCCGAGGATGGTCCCGATCACGACCGACGCCGCGCCGTCGAAGAACGGATTGCCGGTCAGCTGCGAGAGGAACACGCCCAGCGCGGCGGCGACAATCCCGGCCATCGCCGCGCCATTTTCGAGCAGGACGATGAAGGTCGGCGGGTCTTTCGAGCGCTTGATCGCGGCGAACCAACCGAGCCCGCCCTTGGCGGCCTTGAACTCGCGGAAGGCGGCGAGCGTCGACCAGCCTTCGAGGAGGAAGGCGACCAGCAGGACAACGTAGGCGATCAGCGGCGAAACCGCTTCTTCCGGCGCCATGATGTGAAGGATGCCCTCGTAGATCGACACCCCGGCCCCGAGTGCGAACACCAGCACGGCAACGACGAAGCTCCAGAAATAGAGTTCGCGGCCGTAGCCGAACGGGTGATATTTGTCGGCCGGTTTGCGCGACTGCCGGCGGCCCCAGATCAACAGCAGCTGGTTGGTCGAATCGACCACGCTGTGGACGCCTTCGGTGAGCATCGCCGACGAGCCGGTAATCGCCGCGGCGACGAATTTGGACGCGGCAATCCCAAGGTTCGCGCCGAACGCGATCAGCAAAGTGCGATTATTGTGGGCGACAGCGCTCAAATGTGCAGCACCCGCCCGTCCGCGGCGAGCACCGCCTCGTGCATCATTTCGCTCAGGGTCGGGTGGGGGAAGACGGTCTGGATGAAGTCTTCGTCGATCAGCTCGGCGGTTTTGCCCACGGTATAGCCCTGGATCAACTCGGTGACTTCGGCGCCGATCATGTGCGCGCCGAGCAGCTCGCCGGTCTTGGCGTCGAACACGGTTTTGACGAAGCCCTCGACCTCGCCAAGCGCAATCGCCTTGCCATTGCCGATCGCCGGGAACTTGCCGACCTTGACCTCATAGCCGGCCTCCTTGGCCTTGGCTTCGGTCAGGCCGACGCTGGCGACCTGTGGCCGACAATAAGTGCAGCCGGGGATGTTCTTCGGATCGGCGGCGTGCGGGTGGACGTCCTTGTTGCCGAGCTCCTGCGCGATCGCCTCGGCGGTGGTCACCGCCTCGTGCATCGCCTTGTGCGCGAGCCATGGCGGCGCGGTGACGTCGCCGATCGCCCACAGGCCGGCAACGTTGGTGCGGCCATAGGGGTCGGTGTCGATATGGCCCTTGGTGGTTTTGATCCCGAGCGCTTCGAGCCCGATGTTCTCGGTATTGGGGAGGATGCCGACCGCGACAACGACGTGGCTGAAACGCTGCTCGCTCGACTTGCCGTCCTTGGTCTTGATGGTCGCGGCGACGCCCGTCGCATCGACCTTGAGCGCTTCGACGCCCGCAGACGTGTGGACCGTCAGCCCCTGCTTGGTCAGGCTTTTGGCCAGTTGCGCGCTGATCTCATCATCCTCGACCGGCACGACGCGGTCGAGCATTTCGACCACCGTTACTTTGGTGCCCATGTCGGCGTAGAAACTGGCGAACTCGATGCCGATCGCGCCCGAGCCGATGACCAGCAGTTCGGTCGGCATTGCGGGCGGGGTCATCGCATGGCGGTAAGTCCAGATGCGCTGGCCGTCGGTCTTGGCGAACGGCAGGTCGCGGGCCCGGGCGCCGGTCGCGATGATGATGTGTTTGGCGGTCAGCTCGGTCGTTTTGCCGTCGGCACCGGCGACGCTGAGCTTGTTCTTGGCGGTGAACTTGCCCTCGCCCATCACCACCGCGATTTTGTTCTTCTTCATCAGAAAGGCGACGCCCTGGCTCAATTGCTTGGCGACCGCGCGGCTGCGCGACACGACCTTGGCGATGTCGAACGACGGTTTGTCGTTGCTGAGGCCGTAAGCGTCGGCGTGCTGCAGATAGTGGAAGATCTCGGCCGAACGGAGCAGCGCCTTGGTTGGGATGCAGCCCCAGTTGAGGCAGATGCCGCCGAGATTCTCACGCTCGACGATGGCGGTTTTCAAGCCCAGCTGCGCGGCGCGGATCGCGGCGACATAGCCGCCCGGTCCTGAGCCGAGAACAATGAGATCATATTGGTCAGCCATGCTTTTCCTCTTGCGCCGCGATCGGTCGCGGCTGGTTCTGGTCATCGAGTGCGACGAAGGTGAATTCGCCCTCCGCCACAAGGGTTTCAAGGTCGCCGTCACGCGTCCGCGCGATCGCTTCGGCGTGCAAGCAGAGCGAGGTGCGCCCCTCCTTCAGCAGTTCGACATAGACGCTAAGCTCATCGCCGACCGCCATCGCGCCGGGGAATTTGACCGCGTCCGCCGCGACCAGGATCGCCTTGCCGTGGGTCCGGCGCGAGGCGAACGAACCACAGGCGAGACCCATCTGGCCCATCAGCCAGCCGCCGAACACCCCGCCATAGGGATTGGTGTCCGACGGCATCGCGGTGACGCGGATCAGCGGCGTGCGCTCAGTCAATTTCGCGCACTCAGCCCCGGTGCCAGTTGAAGAAGACGCGGAAGGCCAGGGCCGAGCCGAGGAACAAGGGAATCGAGAACAGCAGACCAGGCGACCCGGCAAGCGGCCGGACCGTGCCCCAGCTCGCCCAGGTATCCATCCAGACACCGAACTGACCGCCGAGCAACAGCGGGATGGCGAAGCCGACGAGTGCGCCCAGCGCCAAGGCCGTCAGCCATTTCATCTCACGCGAGCATCCCCAGCGGGTTTTCGACCAGGCGCTTGAACGCCTGCATCAGCCGGGCGCCGTCGGCGCCGTCGATGGCGCGGTGGTCGAAGCTGCCGGTGGCGCTCATCACGGTCGCAATCTGCAGGCTGTCGTTGATCACGTAGGGCCTTTTCTCGCCGGCGCCGATGGCCATGATCATGCCTTGGGGCGGATTGATTACCGCCTCGAAGCTCTTGATGCCGTACATGCCCATGTTGCTGAGGCTGGCGGTGCCGCCCTGATATTGCGGCGGCTGGAGCTTGCCGTCGCGGGCGAGGCCGGCGAGTTCCTTCATCTCGGTCGAGATGGCGGAAATGCTCTTGGTCTCGGCGCTGGCGACGATCGGGGTGATCAGGCCGGCGGGAATTGAGACCGCGACCGAGATGTCGGAGCGCTGGTATTTGAACAACTGGTCGCCGGCGAAGCTGACGTTGCACTCGGGCACTTCGATCAGCGCCAAAGCCAGCGCCTTGATCATGAAATCGTTGACCGACAGTTTGATGTCGCGGCCCTCGAGACCTTTGTTGAGTTCGGCGCGGAGTTTGAGCAGCGCGTCGAGCTGAATGTCGACGGTCAGGTAGATGTGTGGAACCTGCTGCTTGGACTCGGTCAGGCGGCGGGCGATGGTCTTGCGAACATTCGAGAGCTTGATCGCTTCGTGCGGGATTTCGAGCTCGAACGGGCCCGGTGTGACAAGGTGGGTCGAAATGCCGGCCGGTGGAGCGGCGGCGGCCGGCGCCGGCGCGGCGGCAACGCCCCCAGCGGCCTTGCCGAGGTCGGCGCGAACGATCCGCCCGCCCGGGCCGCTGCCCTGAAGGGTCGAGAGGTCGATGCCCTGTGCTTGCGCGAGTTTGCGCGCGAGCGGCGAGGCCTTGATTCGATCACCCGCGGCGCGCGGCGCGGCAGCGGGTTGCGACGGAGCGGCCGGCGTTTCCACCGGGGCCTGCGGCGGCGCGGCCGGCGTCACGTCGGCCCTGGGCTCGGGCGCAGCCTTCGGCGGCGCGGGTGCTGGCGTGTCGGCCTTTGGAGCTGCCGCTGCCCCTGCGTCTTCGCCCTCGCCCGCAAGAATCGCGATTGGCGCGCCGACTTTGACCCCGTCGGTGCCCTCGGGGATCAGAATCTTTGCGATCGTGCCTTCGTCGACCGCCTCGAATTCCATCGTCGCTTTGTCGGTCTCAATCTCGGCGAGGATATCGCCCGATTTCACCGCATCCCCCTCTTTGACCAGCCATTTGGCGAGCGTGCCCTCCTCCATGGTCGGGGAAAGCGCGGGCATTTTGAGTTCGATGGGCATGCGGATATGTCCTGAAGGGCTGGTCGGCTCAAAGCCAATGCGGCGGTTCGGGTCAAGGGAAAGCCGAAACCCTAGTCCGTGGCTTGCACATTAGCGGCGTTTAACGCAGCACTTGGCATTGATGGGGGCAGACGAGCACAAACGCACGTATCTGGTCGTGATCGACGACAGCGCCGAGGCCAGCGTCGCGCTGCGCTTCGCCGCGCGGCGCGCAGCCAAGACCAACGGCCGGATCGAAGTGCTGGGGATCGTCGAAGCGCAGGATTTTGTGCAGTTCGGCGGCGTCCAGGCGGCGATCGAGGAAGAACAGCGCCTGCGGATTGAGGGCGTGGTCAGCGCCGCGGTCGGCGAACTGCTCGACGAAGCCGGAGTCGAAGCCAATATCATCGTCCAGCAGGGCGAACCGGTCAAAGCGGTGCGCGAATTCATCGGGACGCGGCTGGATGTCGCGGCGCTGGTGCTCGGCGCGGCGCCGAGCGGAAACCCGGGTCCGCTGGTGGCGAATTTCTGCGGTAACGACGCGGGCAAACTGCCGTGTCCGGTCATGCTGATCCCCGGCTCGCTCGACGACGAGCGGCTGGAGCAATTGAGCTAAAGCGCCTTCGCGAGAATCTCGGCCAACTTGAGGCAACCCGCTTCGTCTTCCGCGTCGAACCGCGCCGTCTTCGGGCTGTCGAGGTCGAGGACGGCGAGCAGCTGACCATCCGCTCCCACGATCGGCACCACCAATTCGCTGTTCGACGCCGCATCGCAGGCGATGTGGCCTTCAAACGCGTGCACATCGTCGACTCGCTGGACTTCGAGCGTGGCCGCGGCCGCGCCGCACACGCCTTCGCCGAACTTGATGCGGATGCACGCCGGGCGGCCCTGGAACGGCCCGACCACGAGCTCGCCATCCAGGTTGCGATAAAAACCGGCCCAGTTGAGGTCGGGTAATGTCTCCCAGATCAGCGCCGCCGCATTGGCCATGTTGGCGATCGAGTCAGGCTCGCCGGCGACCAGCCCCTCGAGTGCGGACGCGAGGTCGCGATAGAGCGTAGTCTTGTCGGCGGCGGCGATCTTGAAGTCGTACATCAGTCGAAACTTACCTTTCCGCGCCCCTGCTTGATCGAGCTGCGCTGCTTCTTGCTGTCGACCCGCGCGGCGCGCGCCGCCCGGCTCGGCCGCGTCGGGCGGCGCTTGGCCTGGACGATATGGGCAGCCGCAATCATTTCCGCCAGTCGCCGCCGGGCGTCCTGGCGGTTGGCGTCCTGGGTGCGGAAACGGCGCGCGGTGATCAGCAGCTCGCCGCCGTTGGTCAGCCGGCTCCCGGCGATGGTCTTGAGCCGCTCATAGGCGTCGGGGCTAAGCCCAAGGCGAAAGACGTCGGCGCGCAACTGGACCGCGGTCGCGACCTTGTTGACGTTCTGCCCGCCCGGGCCGGTCGCGGCGAGGAAGGTCTCGCTGAGCGCGTCTTCGGGAATGATGACGTCCTCAGGCTTCATTCCGCCACTCGGCGAAATAATCGGGCAGCGGCGCGGTGACGTCGATCGTGTCCTTGCCCGCGCGGGGCACGACCAGGCGCGAGGCGTGGAGCAGCATCGGCCCGCCCGGAACGCCGTAGACGCGGTCGCCGACGATCCCGTTGCCGAACGCCTCGCGCGCGTGGACGCGGATCTGATGGGTGCGCCCGGTGACCGGGCGGAATTCGACCAGGGTCCGGCCGTCGCGCAGCACGATCCGCCGCCAGTGGGTGATCGCGCTCTGGCCGGCGGGATCACCGACCATCCGCCAGCCGGCGTCGGCGCTCGATTTTTTCGCCAGCGGGATGTCGATTGTCCCCTCCTCCTCGGTTACTTCGCTCGCGACCACCGCCAGATAGTATTTCTGAACCTGGTGCGTTTCGAACGCCTGCTGGAGCAATGCGCGGGCCTTGGGCGACCGGGCGAGCAAGAGGCAGCCGCTGGTATCCTGATCGAGTCGATGCATCGGAGTCGGCTGGCGTTTGAAACCGGCGCGCAGTTCATCCAGTCTGGACACGATAGATTCACCGCCGCGGCGCGGCGTGTCGACCGGCAGGCCGGCCGGCTTGTCGATCACCATCGCGTCGGCGTCGATGAACAGGATTCTCTCGGACAGCATGGCGCGCCCGTGCCATGTGCTGGTTCCGCAGGCAAACGCCCGCTGTGGATCGTTTTGTGACTCATGTGCAACGAAGGCAGGGAATTCAGTCCGTTAGGAAATATTAACCTTTTCCCGGCATCCCCCAAATGGTTAATGAGGGCTTCAAGGCTCTTAAGAGCTCTTTACGCTCTTTGAGAACGGGGAACGGGGGAATGGCAATGCGCGTGCTTCTGATCGAAGACGAACCGACCACCGCCAAGAGCATCGAGTTGATGCTCGGAAGCGAGGGCTTCAACGTCTACACAACCGACCTCGGGGAAGAGGGCCTCGATCTCGGCAAGCTGTACGATTACGACATCATCTGTCTCGACCTCAATCTGCCCGACATGCACGGTTACGACGTGCTCAAGAAATTGCGCACCGCGAAGGTTTCGACCCCGGTGCTGATCCTGTCCGGCATCGGTGAAATGGACAGCAAGGTCCGCGCGCTCGGCTTCGGCGCCGACGATTATGTGACCAAGCCGTTCCACCGCGACGAGCTGGTTGCGCGCATTCACGCCATCGTCCGCCGTTCGAAGGGCCATTCGCAATCGGTCATCCGCACCGGCCTGCTGGCGGTGAACCTCGACGCCAAGACGGTCGAGGTCGACAGCGCCCGGGTGCATTTGACCGGCAAGGAATATGCGATGCTGGAGCTGCTCTCGCTCCGCAAGGGCACGACCCTGACCAAGGAGATGTTCCTCAATCATCTCTACGGCGGGATGGACGAACCCGAACTCAAGATCATCGACGTGTTCATCTGCAAGCTGCGCAAGAAGCTGAGCCTGGCTTGCGGCGGCGCCAATTACATCGAGACCGTATGGGGCCGCGGCTATGTGCTGCGCGATCCCGAAGAGGTTTCAGAGCCCGAACCGCAGGCCGCGGTCGCCTAACCAGTTTTTCGAGGGGGCAAGGGGAAAGGCGGGGCCGCAGGGCTCCGCCTTTTTCTTAGATAATCAGCTTGAGGCCGTGCAGCCTAACGGCGCGATCGCCGTCGAACACCGGTTCGGCCACCAGGCGCATCCAGCGCCTTTTGCCGCCGACGGGATCGATTTGTGCGTCCAATGTGAAACCACATTTGTGCTTGATGGCAAAAGCCCGCAGCCGCTCCATCTTGGCGCGGGATTCCTCGCAATATAGCGCAACGGCTTCGTTTCGGGTGATCGGCGCATCACGCTGCAACCCGAAGATGTCATAGACCCCGCCAGACCAGATCAGGGAGTTGGCGACCAGGTCACACTCCCAGTTGCCGGCGTGATAGGATCCGAGCCATCCGACTTCCGGCGGCTGGATGGCCTGCGTTACCCAACAGTTGAGGATCGCGCCCGATTCGAAGTGTCGCGACCGCTCGTTGAGCGGCCAGCTGTGCTGCGCGAGGAGTTCCACCGTCGCGGTCAGGCGTCGATCGGGAGCCGGCCGCGGTCGCGGCGGGTGGGGAGGACGATTGGGTCATCGCCCTGCGGTTCGGCCTCAACTTCCTCAAGACGGCGCCAGCCGTCGCGGCCCAGCCGCTCCAAGGGCCGGAACTGCGTCTTGTAAGCCATGCGCGACGAGCCTTCGACCCAGTAACCGAGGTAGACGTAGGGCAGGCTGGCGCGGGCGGCGCGGATGATGTGATCGAGGATGATGTAGGTACCGAGGCCCTTGCGCGCGTTGGGGCCGACATCGAAGAAGCTGTAGATCATGCTGAGGCCGTCGCCCTGCTGGTCGCTGAGGCAGGCGCCGACCAGGCGGCCGGGCTGGCCGTCCGCCGAAGGCTCGCGATATTCGACGACATAGGTGCGGACCGGCGTCTGCTCGACCATGTCGGCGAAGTCGCTCTCGTCCATCTCGGCCATCCCGCCGCCCGGGTGACGCGCGGCGAGGTAGCGGCGGAGCAGCGCATATTGCTCTTCGGTGGTCCACGGCTTGCACGCAGTCACCTCAAGGTCGCCATGGCGGCGGAGGATTTTGCGCTGGGTCGCGCTGGCCTCGAACTCGGCGGCGAGGACGCGGACAGAGACGCAGGCCGAGCAATCGATGCAGCTGGGGCGGTAGGCGACCGACTGGCTGCGGCGAAAGCCGATGCGACCGAGCGCTTCATTGAGCTCGCTCGCATGTCGGCCGTTAAGCTCGGTGAAGACCTTCCGCTCGACCTTGCCCGGGATGTACGGGCACGGGCTCGGATTGGTCACAAAGAACTTGGGAAAGCGGAATGGTGCGCTCACCCGGCGAGCCTCCAATGGTTACGAACACCTTTATGCGACTGGTAAACGCGGTTGAAAAGGGTTTGGACGAAGGAAAGAGGGTTAAGGGCAAGCGGTGTGCCGAAATGGCACCGAAATCCTAGTCAAGCAGCGCCCGCTCGACCTCGAAACCTGCGGCTTCGAGTCGGGCGACGACATCGTCGATCGCGGCCGGGTCGCGGGCCTCGCATTCGACCTCGATCACCGTGTCCTTGGCCGGCAGCCGGGTGAAGATGCGGCTGTGGTTGACCTCGATAATGTTGGCGCCGGCTTCGAACACCTTGGCGGTGATCGCGGCGAGCGCACCGGGACGATCCGAGGCGGCGACTCGGAGGCGCGCGATGCGCCCCTGGCGGACAAGGTCGCGGACCAGCACGTTGGCGAGCAGATGGGTGTCGATATTGCCGCCGCACAGCACGGTCGCGACCTTTTTGCCGGCAAAACGCGCCTTGTCCGACAGCATCGCCGCGAGGCCCGCCGCCCCAGCCCCTTCGACCACGGTCTTCTCGATCCCGACGAGCATCGCCACCGCGCGTTCGAGATCGCGTTCGGGGACCAGCATGATGTCGTTGGCCAGCTCTTTCAGGATGCGCGAGGTGAGCGCGCCCGGTTCCTTGACGGCAATGCCCTCGGCGAGCGTGTCGCCGCCTAGCGGCATCTTGGAGCCGTCGACCGCGCACTTCATCGATGGATAGAGTTCGGCTTCGACGCCGATCAATTCGATGTCGGGCTTGATCGCGCGCGCCGCGATGGAAACGCCCGACATCAGCCCGCCGCCGCCGATCGGGATGACGATCGTGTCGAGGTCGGGCGCGTCCTCAAGCATTTCGAGCCCGAGCGTACCCGCGCCGGCGATGATCTGCGGATCGTCGAACGGGTGGACGAAGACATAACCTTCGGCCGTTTCGAGCTCGCGCGCATGGTCGTGCGCGTCGTCGAACATCGCGCCGTGAAGCACGACCCGCGCGCCGTGGCCGCGGGTTTGGGTGACTTTGATTGTCGGAGTCGGTTCGGGCATGGCGATGACCGCCGGGATGCCGAGCCGTTTGGCGTGATAGGCGACGGCCTGCGCGTGATTGCCGGCTGAGGCGGCGATGACCCCGCGGGCGCGCTCCTCGGGGGTCAGCTGGAGCAATTTGTTGAGCGCGCCGCGTTCCTTGTAGGCGGCGGTGAACTGGAGGTTCTCGAACTTCAGCCAAACTTCCGCGCCGATGATCTCGGACAGGGTCCGGCTTTTGAGCATCGGGGTGCGGATGACTGCGCCCTTGATGCGCTCCGCGGCGGCGCGGATGTCGTCGATCGTCGGTGGCTGCATCATCGGCGCGGAGGCCTAGCGGTTCACTTGGGCGCGGACAATGCTATGCCAAGAGTCATGCACAAAACCGCCTTCGCGCTGGTTGCAGCGCTGCTCGCCACGTCGGCCGCCGCCGACACCTTGGTTTCGAACATCAACGGCATCCAGGTCGGGGCCGACGGCAACCTCCAGCAGTTCGGCGCTCTGGTCGTCACCGATGACGGCAAGGTGCGGCAGACGATAGCGCATCCCGAGCTGGTTCGCCTCGCCGGAATCACGAGCACGATCGACGGCGGCGGACGGACGCTGTTGCCCGGGCTGATCGACGCCCACGGCCATGTGCTTGACCTCGGCATGGCCCAGATGACGGTGCAATTGGTCGGCACCAGTTCGATCGCCGACTTGCAGACGCGGTTGCGGAATTATGCCGCCGCCCATCCGAGCGACGCATGGATCATTGGTTTCGGCTGGAACCAGGAACTGTGGCCCGACAAGCGTTTCCCGACCGCAGCCGATCTCGACGCGGTTGTTTCTGACCGGCCCGTGGTGCTGGAGCGGGTCGACGGTCACGCGGTCGTCGCGAACAGTGCCGCAATGAAGGCGGCCGGGGTGACGGCGCAAACCGCCGTTCCAGCTGGCGGACGCATGGAAAATGGGTTGTTCGTCGACGCCGCGCGCGACCTGATCGACAAGGCCATCCCGCCGCGCACGCCCGCGCAATCCGACGAGGCGCTGGCGAAGGCGCAGGAGCAATTACTGTCGGTGGGGGTGACCGGCGTCGGCTCGATGAGCACGTCGGTCGACGACTGGGAGACGATGAAGCGCGCGGGCGAAACCGGCGCATTGAATGTCCGGTTGATGGTCTATCTGGGCGGCACGGAGGCGATCGCAGCCGTGCCGAAGCCGACGCCGTGGCTGTACGGCGATCGCCTGCGCGCGGTCGGGATCAAACTGTTCGCCGACGGCGCTCTCGGTTCACGCGGCGCGTGGCTCAAGCAGCCCTATGCGGACAAGCCCGACACGCGCGGGCTGCAGTTCCATTCGGACGCGGAGATGATGACGCTGGCCGAAACGGCTGCGTCTCACGGCTTCCAGATCGCGACGCACGCGATTGGCGACGCCGCGATCGCGCAGGTCATCTCGACCTACGAGCAATTGTCGAAATCCTACGGGAGCGATCGGCGCTGGCGGATCGAGCATTTCCAGATTGCCGATCCCAAGGACATTCCGCGGCTCGCGCCCGCGGGGATCATCGCATCGATGCAGCCGACTCACCAGACCAGCGACCGATTGATGGCCGAGAAACGGCTTGGGCCAAACCGGCTGGCCGGGGCTTATGCGTGGCAATCGGTTCTGAAGAGCGGGGCACGGCTGGCGTTCGGAACCGATTTCCCGGTCGAATCGCCCAACCCCTTCCCGGGGCTTTCGGCCGCCGTCAGCCGGCAGGACGTGAACGGCCAGCCGCCGGGCGGGTGGATTCCGGGCGAGCGGCTCACGTTCGCCGAGGCGCTCGGCGCCTACACCCGCGGCGCGGCTTATGCCGGGTTCGCCGAGGACAAGATCGGCGCGCTCGAGCCAGGCAAATGGGCGGATTTCATCCTGATCGACCGCGACCCGACCAAGGTCGACCCGCAAGCGCTGGCGCGGACGGAAGTGCTTGAGACGTGGGTCGCGGGAAAAAAGGTGTGGGAGCGCGCGCCTAAGGCTTCGCTGACTGAGCGCGGGAAATAAGCGCCGACGGAGTCAACACCTGGGGCAGTTCCTCCGGCTCGCGGCCAGGCTGGTACCACAAGTAATAAGGCACGCCCGCGCGGCCGTGGGCTTCGAGGAAGCGAGTGATCGCGGGGTCGCCATTGGTCCAGTCGCCGGGGACGACTTTGACACCCGCCTTGTCGAACGCGGCGCGGACCTCGGTCCGGTCGATCGCGCCCGCTTCATTGGCCTTGCACGTCAGGCACCAGTCGGCGGTGAAATAGACGAACACGGGGTGGCCCTGGCTAACGTAACTCGCGACGCGCGCTTCGCTCCAGGGCTCGGCTCCCGCGACCGATGCGATGCGCGCCGTGGGAGAAACCGGGACCCGTGCCACCGCCGCGACGACGACAACCAGGGCCAGGAGCGCGACAAACACGGCCTGCGGCCGACCGGCGCGCTGTATCCGGCCGGCGAAAGACACGCAGGCCGCAAGTGCGGCGGCGGCGAACAGGCCGAACAGAAAAGCGGGCGTGCCGCCTTGCCGGTAGAGTAGCCACGCAGCGGCGGCGGCGCTCAGCCCCATCGGGATGGCAAGGAAGCGCTGCAGCGCCCGCATCCAGGCGCCCGGCTTGGGCAGCCGGTTGCGCAGGGCGGGGATGAAAGCGAGCGCCAGGAACGGGATGGCGAGACCAAGCCCAAGCGCGGCGAAGACCAGCACCGAGCCGGCAATCGGCAGCAGCAGCGCAGTCCCCAGCGCCACGCCGAGGAATGGCCCGGCACAGGGGGTTGCGATGAAGGCCGCGAGTGCGCCGGTGCCGAAACTGCCCGCCGGTTGGACTCGCCCGCTGAGTACCGGAAGTTCGAACAAACCAAGCAAATTGGCCGTGATCGCGACCGCGAGCAGGAGCAGGAGCAGGATCGTGCGCGGGTCCTGGAGCTGGAACGCCCAGCCGGCTTCGATCCCCGCGGCGCGGATCGCCAGTAGAGCGACCCCGAGTGCGCCGGTGCCGACGATTGCGCCGGCGGTGTAGGCCAGAGCATCGGTTCGCGCTTCGCGGGCGCCCTCGCCGGCCTTGGAAATGTGCAGCGCCTTCAATCCCAGAATCGGGAACACGCACGGCATCAGGTTAAGCAACACGCCGCCGAGAATCGCGCCGAGGACGGCCCACAGGATGGCGTTCGCGCCAAGATCGCCGATGCGCGATCCGCCTTCGGGGACGGTTCCCGGGACCGCGCGAAATTCGAGGCCGCCGCCGTCGCCGAGCGCCAGTACGCCGGCAAAGTCTTTGGCCGCAGCGCCTTTGCGGGGAAGCTCGGCGATCAACGTGTCGCCCGCGCGGCGGAAGCTTTGCTTAGCGGCATAATCGACCGGCCCGTCGGCCATCGGGAAGATGTAGGGCTGGTCAACCGCGACGCTGGCCGGAAGCGGGATCGCGACGCGGAGCTTGTCGCCGGCGACCGCGAAATAGCCGACGCTCGCCAGCGGACGGGGCAGCGCGCGGCGCCATTGGTCGAATTGCGCGCGCTGCGGCGTGCCGGCACCCACGGGCAGGTCGAGTTCGAGGGTGCCCTGCTCGGGGACGCAAATCTTGTCGGTGCAGGCGAGCCAATGCGCCTCGGCGCGGAGCGGGATCAGGCCCTTGGCGTCAACCGGGACCTTGAGCCGGACGAGCACGGCGTAATCGCGCTCGTAGACGTAGTTCATCAGTCCCGCGATCGTCAGCCGGGTCGGCACCGGGTAGCGCAGCGGGCCGGCGGTAAAGCCCTTGGGCAGCTGCCATTTGACGTCCATCGGCAGCCCGGCGTCGCCGGGGTTGAGCCAATAACCGTGCCAACCGGGGGCGGGAATCATCTGGATCGCGAGCTCGACCTCGCCGCCAGCGGGTGCCGGGCCTTCCGCAACCAATTGCGGCTCGATCCCGCGCGCGTTGGCAAGCGCAGGAGTGAGCAACAGTGCGATCAGAATCAGCAGCCAGCGGAGCATTGCCGGAGCGCTAGTGCGAGACGCGGTCCTAGTCGAGGTTCGGCCTCAGCCAGCGCTCGGCTTCTTCGAGCGGCACGGCACGGCGCGCGGCATAATCTTCGAGCTGGTCGCGGCCGATCCGGGCGACGCCGAAATACTGGCTGTCACGGTGGCCGAAATAGAAGCCGGAGACCGCGGACGTCGGCCACATCGCGTAATTTTCGGTCAGCGCGACCCCTCCCGGCGCCCCGCCGAGCGCGTCGAACAAGGTGACTTTCATCGTGTGATCGGGGCAGGCCGGATAACCCGGCGCGGGCCGGATCCCCTGATATTTCTCGCGGATCAACTGCTCGTTCGAGAAATGCTCGTCAGCATAGCCCCACAAGCGGTTGCGGACTTCGGCGTGAAGCACTTCGGCGAAGCTCTCCGCCAACCGGTCGGTCAGCGCTTTCAGCAGGATGTCGGAATAATCGTCATGCGCTTCCTTGAAGCGCTGGAGATGCGGCTCGAGCCCGTGGATCCCGACCGCGAATCCTCCAAGCCAGTCCTCGCCCTCGGGATTGATGAAATCGGCAAGGCACATGTTGGCGCGCCCCTCGCGCTTTTTGACCTGCTGGCGGAGGAAGGGGACGCGGAGCCATTCGTTGCCGGCGAGGATGAGGACGTCATCGCCCTCACGCAGGCAGCGCCAGAAGCCGACCGTGGCGCGGGGGAACACCCAGCGCTCGGCGATGATCTGGTCGAGCATCTTCTGGGCGTCTTCCCACAAGTTGCGGGCGCTTTCGCCGACCACCGGATCGTCGAGGATCGCGGGGTAATTGCCAGCCAGTTCCCACGCGCGAAAGAACGGCGTCCAGTCGATCGACGCCTTCAAATCCTTGAGCGGCCATTCGCCGAAATGGTGCAGGCCGGGATATTGCGGCGGCGGCGCCTGGCCTGACGGATCGTAGTCGAAACCGTTGGCGCGGGCTTCGGCGAGGCTTGCCAGTTCGCTCTGGCCGCTGCGCTCGCGCGATTTGCGCAGCTTGTCGTAATCCTCGGCGGTGGCGGCGATCAGCGGGGTGCGCTGGGTGTCCGAGACCAAAGACGAGGCCACCCCGACCGCCCGGCTGGCGTCGAGCACGTGGATCACCGGGCCGGCATAAGCCGGGTCGATACGCAGCGCGGTATGGGCCTTGCTGGTGGTCGCGCCACCGATCAGCAACGGCGTCTTGAGGCCGAGCCGCTGCATCTCGCCCGCGACCGTCACCATTTCGTCGAGAGACGGGGTGATCAGTCCCGACAGCCCGATCATGTCGGCCTTATTGTCGTTGGCGGCCTGCAAGATGTCTTGCCACGGCACCATCACGCCAAGGTCGATGACTTCGAAGCCGTTGCACTGCAGGACCACGCCGACGATGTTCTTGCCGATATCATGGACGTCGCCCTTGACCGTCGCCATGACCACCCGGCCCTTGCCCTGGGTGGCGCCGGTGGCCTCTTTCTCGGCCTCGATGAAGGGCAGCAGATGGGCGACCGCTTTCTTCATCACCCGCGCCGACTTGACCACCTGGGGGAGGAACATCTTGCCTGACCCGAACAGGTCGCCGACGACGTTCATGCCGTCCATCAGCGGGCCTTCGATCACTTCGATCGGGCGCGCGAACTGGTGGCGGGCTTCCTCGGTATCGTCGACGATGTGCGCGTCGATGCCTTTGACCAGAGCGTAGGACAGGCGCTCGGTCACCGGCAGCGTGCGCCATTCGGCCAGCGCTTTTTCCGCTTCGACGTCGGTCCCGCGATATTTTTCGGCAAGCGTCACCAGCCTATCGGTCGCGTCGTCGCGACGATCGAGGATCACGTCTTCGCACGCCTCGCGCAGCTCCGGATCGATCGCGTCATAGACTTCGAGCTGGCCGGCGTTGACGATGCCCATGTCCATGCCGGCGGGGATCGCGTGAAACAGGAACACGCTGTGCATCGCGCGGCGCACCGGCTCGTTGCCGCGAAACGAGAAGCTGAGGTTCGACAGCCCGCCGGAGATGTGAACGCCGGGACAGCGGCGGCGGATTTCGCTCGCCGCTTCGATGAAGTCGAGCGCGTAGCGCCGGTGCTCGTCGATCCCGGTCGCGACCGCGAAGATGTTCGGGTCGAACACGATGTCATTGGGGTCGGTGCCGTCGGCCACGAGCAATTTGTAGGCGCGCTCGCAGATCGTGATCTTGCGCTCGGCGGTGTCGGCCTGGCCGATTTCGTCGAACGCCATGACCACCACCGCGGCGCCATACGCGCGGCACTTGCGGGCGAGTTCAAGGAACAGCCCCTCGCCTTCCTTCATCGAAATCGAATTGACGATCGGCTTGCCCGACACGCACTTCAAACCGGCCTCGATCACGCTCCATTTGGAGCTGTCGATCATCAGCGGCACCCGGGCGATGTCGGGCTCGGCGGCGATGCGCTTGAGGAAGATCGCCATCGCCTGCTCGCTGTCGAGCAACGCCTCGTCCATGTTGACGTCGATGATCTGCGCGCCGTTTTCGACCTGGTCGCGGGCGACCTCGACCGCGGCGTCATAATCGCCGGCGAGGATCAGTTTCTTGAAGCGGGCCGAGCCGGTAACGTTGCAGCGTTCGCCGATGTTGACGAAGCGCGCGCCCGCGGCCGCCGGAGCGACGCTCAAAGCCTCCATTTCAGGCCGCGATCGTCATCGGCTCGAGGCCGGCGAGGACGGTCCGCTGGGGAGAGGCCGGGACGGCGCGCGGCGTGCAATCGCGCGCCGCCCCGGCAATTGCGGCGATGTGCTGCGGGGTTGTCCCGCAGCAGCCGCCGACGACGTTGACGAGGCCGCTGTCGATCCACTCACGCACCTGTGCGGCGGTCGCCTCGGCGGCTTCGTCATATTCTCCAAGTTCGTTGGGCAATCCGGCGTTCGGATAGGCCATCACCAGCGTGTCGGCGACGGCCGACAGCGCCGCGAGATGCGGCCGAAGCTGGGCCGCGCCGAACGAGCAATTGAGGCCGATGGTCAGCGGCCGGGCATGGCGCACCGACGCCCAGAACGCCTCGACCGTGTGGCCCGAAAGGTTGCGGCCCGAGAGGTCGGTCAGGGTCATCGAAATCATCCGCGGCAACTCACGGCCAAGCGCCTGCTCGGCTTCGATTGCGGCCATGATCGCGGCCTTGGCGTTGAGGGTGTCGAAAATCGTCTCGATCAGGACGAAGTCGACGCCGCCCTCGACCAAAGCATCGATCTGCTCGCGGTAGACCGCTTTGACCTGGTCGAAATCGACCTCGCGATACCCCGGATCGTTGACGTTGGGCGACAAAGACAGGGTCTTGTTGGTCGGGCCGAGCGCGCCCGCGACCCAGCGCGGCTTGCCGTCCAGGGCCGTGTGGCGGTCGGCGACTTCGCGGGTGATTTTGGCGGCGGCGCGGTTGATGTCACCGACCAGACGTTCGGCGCCATAATCGGCCTGGCTGATCGAATTGGCATTGAAGGTGTTGGTCGCGAGCAAATCGACGCCGGCCTCGGCGAAACTCTCGCAGATCGAACGGACGACATCCGGTCGGGTCAGGTTGAGCAGATCGTTGTTGCCGCGCTGGTCCTTCATCAGGTCGAGACCGCCGCAATATTCGCCGCTTTGCAGCCGCCGCTCCTGGATCTGGGTGCCGTAAGCGCCATCCTTGATCAGGATGCGCTTGGCCGCCGCGGCGCGGAAGTCGGCGGCGGCGCTCATGCTTTCCCCCTGACGCCGAGCAAATGGCAGATCGCGTAGCTCAGCTCGGCCCGGTTCAAGGTGTAGAAATGGAAGTGGCGGACGCCGCCGGCGTAGAGCTGGCCGCACAGTTCGGCGGCGACGGTCGCGGCGATCAGCTGACGCGCCGCGGGCAGATCGTCGAGGCCTTCGAACAACCGGCCAACCCAGTCAGGTACCGCGGTGCCGTTCAGCGCCGCCATCCGGTTGATCGCCGCGAAATTGGTAACCGGCATGATCCCGGGGAGGATTTCAATGTCGATCCCGGCCGCCGCGACCTGGTCCTGGAAGCGGAAAAAGCAATCGGGGTCGAAGAAGAATTGGGTGGTCGCCCGGTTCGCGCCGGCGTCGACCTTGCGCTTGAGATTGTCGAGATCGGCAGCGACGCTCGGCGAATCCGGATGGCATTCGGGGAATGCTGCCACCGAGATCTCGAACGGCGCAACCTGCTTAAGACCGGCGACCAGTTCGGCGGCATTGGCGTAGCCGCCAGGGTGCGGCGTGAATTTCGCCCCCTGCTCGGGCGGATCGCCGCGGATCGCCACAATGTGGCGAACGCCGACGTCCCAGTAAGCGCGCGCAATCGCGTCGACTTCGTCGCGCGTGGCGTTGACGCAGGTCAGATGCGCGGCCGCGGGGATCGATGTTTCGCGGACAATCCGCGCCACCGTCGCGTGGGTGCGCTCGCGGGTCGAGCCGCCCGCGCCATAGGTCACCGAGACAAAGCGTGGGGCCAGAGGTTCGAGCGTCTTGACCGATTCCCACAGCGTCTCTTCCATCTTCTCGGTCTTGGGCGGAAAGAATTCGAAGCTGACCTGGATGTCGCCGCGCGCTTCCGCGAACAGCGGATGGTGGCGGTCGAGCCCGCCGAGCGGCTGGCGGTTCATGCAGCCCTCCGCTGCGAGGCCGCGGCTTTGACTCCGCGCCACAGAGTCACGGTCAACTCGCCGCCCTTCAAATGCTCGATCCGGTCGATGGTCAGGCCCGCCGCGGCAAACCAGCCGGTCATCACTTCGTCGTCGAAACCGAGCCGGATATGGGCGTCGCTCGCGCGCAATTCCTCGCGGTCGTGGGCCGCGAAATCGACGATCAGCAGCGTCCCGCGCGGCGCCAGCACCCGTGCCGCCTCGGCGATCGCCGAGGCCGGCGAATGTGCATAATGCAGCACCTGGTGGATAATAACGCAGTCGGCAGTCTCGTCGGCCAGCGGCAGCGCATACATGTCACCCTGGCGCAGACTCGAACAAATGCCCGCGGCTTCGAGCTTGACCCGCGCCAGGCGCAGCATCTCCGACGAGCGATCGATGCCGATCGCGCCGCTGGCGCGCGGGCCGAACAACTCGATCATCCGCCCGGTCCCGGTGCCGACGTCGACCAGCCGGCCGAGCGGCCGCGAACCGAGCGTGCCGTCGATCGCCCGCTCGACTTCGCTTTCGGCGACGTGGAGCGAGCGAATCTGATCCCACACCTCGGCGTGGGTGGAGAAATAACGGCTCGCGGCCTCGGCGCGATCGGCGCGAATACCCTCGGTGCGCGCGCCATCCGAAGCAAATAAGGCCCGGGTCGTGTCATCGGACCAGCAATCGATCAGCTCGAACATCGGCTGCGTCCGGTCGGGGTCAGACAAGGTCAGGAATACCCAGCTGCCTTCCTTACGCCGTTCAAGTACGCCGGCGTCAGACAGGATCTTGAGATGCCGCGAGACTCGCGGCTGACTCTGACCGAGAATCTGGGCGAGCTCGCCGACCGACAGCTCCATGATCCGCAGCAAAGCGAGAATGCGCAGCCGCGTCGGGTCGGCGAGACCCTGAAAGCGGTCGGCGAGCGGAACGGCGGCAGTCACAGGATTAAAGATATAAAGATATCTTTATATCGTCAATTCCAACTGACCGAATAATCCCTTGTGCGCTGATAGGGATTATCGCTATCTCCGCCGCTGGCCTGAGCGATTCGTGCGACGGGCCGATACCGGTGTCCCCCAGGATGCCCCCACAGGGAGTGGAACGATCATGATGAAGGCTACTCTGACCGTTGCGGTCCTCGCGCTCGGCCTCGCCGCGTGCAAGCCCGCCGCCACCGACAACAACGCTGCCGACACCAACGCCGAGAACGCCGCGATGACCGACGTCAACGCTGCTTCGAACGATGCGACTGCCAATGCCGACACCGCGCTCAACGCGGCCGGCAATGCCGTCGACAACGCCGGCAATGCGGTCGACAACGCCAGCAACGCCGTCGCCAACGCCGCGGACAACGCGACCAAGTAAATCGCGCGCTGGTTCAAGCGATACGGAAAAAGGGCCGTCCTTCGGGGCGGCCCTTTTTTTATGCGCGAACAAGGTGGTAGGTCGCTGACGTGCGAATCTTGGCCGCCTTGGTGATCCTGCTGCTGCCGGCATGCCGCGATCAGTCGCCGCCATCGCCGACCGCTGAAGAGTCGGCCCAGCTCAACGAAATGGATGCGTCGCTCAACGCGCTTTCCGAAAATGAAGAGGGGCCGGAAGCGAATGCCTCCGGCCCCTCCAACGGGTCGAACTGACAGCCTGGGTTAGAAGTCCATGCCGCCCATGCCGCCCATGCCGCCGCCGCCCATGGGCATCGCTGGCTTGTCTTCCGGCAGCTCGCTCACCGCCGCTTCGGTGGTGATGAGCAGACCGGCGACCGACGCCGCATCCTGGAGCGCGGTGCGCACAACCTTGGTCGGATCGATCACGCCGGCCTTGACCAGGTTCTCGTAGACTTCGGTCTGGGCGTTGAAGCCCATCGCCTGATCCGCGCCCTCGAGCAGCTTGCCCGAGATCACCGCGCCATCGTGGCCCGCATTCTGGGCAATCTGACGCAGCGGGGCGTAAAGCGCCTTGCGCACGATATCGACGCCGCGGGTCTGGTCGTCATTGACGCCCTTCAAGCCCTCGAGCGCCTTGGTCGCGTAGAGCAAAGCAGTACCCCCACCAGGGACGATGCCTTCCTCAACCGCGGCGCGGGTCGCATGCAGCGCGTCGTCGACGCGATCCTTGCGCTCCTTGACCTCGACCTCGGTCGAACCGCCGACCTTGATCACGGCAACGCCGCCGGCCAGCTTGGCCAGCCGCTCCTGCAGCTTCTCACGGTCATAGTCCGAAGTGGTGTTCTCGATCTGCTGACGGATCGCTTCGGTGCGGGCCTTGATCGCATCGCTGCTGCCGGCGCCGTCGACCAGCGTCGTGGCATCCTTGTCGATGGTCACGCGCTTGGCCGTGCCGAGCATCGCCGTAGTGACGTTCTCGAGCTTGATGCCGAGGTCTTCGCTGATCATCTCGCCGCCGGTGAGGATCGCAATGTCCTCGAGCATCGCCTTGCGGCGATCGCCGAAGCCGGGCGCCTTGACCGCCGCGACCTTGAGGCCGCCGCGGAGCTTGTTGACGACCAGGGTGGCCAGCGCCTCGCCCTCGATATCCTCGGCAATGATCAGCAGCGGACGGGCCGACTGCACAACCGCCTCGAGAATCGGCAGCATCGCCTGAAGGTTCGACAGCTTCTTCTCGTGGATGAGGATGTACGGATCGGTCAGTTCAACCGACATCTTCTCGGGATTGGTGATGAAGTAAGGCGAGAGATAGCCGCGGTCGAACTGCATGCCTTCGACGACGTCGAGCTCGAACTCGAGACCCTTGGCTTCCTCGACGGTGATCACGCCTTCCTTGCCGACCTTTTCCATCGCTTCGGCAATCTTCTCGCCGACGATGGTGTCGCCGTTAGCGGCGATGCTACCGACCTGGCCGATCTCGTTCGAGCCGGCGACCGGCTTCGAGCGGGACTTCAAGTCTTCGACGACCTTACTCACGGCAAGATCGATGCCGCGCTTGAGGTCCATCGGGTTCATGCCGGCCGCGACCGACTTCATGCCCTCACGGACGATCGCCTGGGCGAGGACGGTGGCGGTGGTGGTGCCGTCGCCGGCGATGTCGTTGGTCTTCGAGGCGACTTCGCGCACCATCTGCGCGCCCATGTTCTCGAACTTGTCCTTGAGCTCGATCTCCTTGGCGACGGTGACGCCGTCCTTGGTGATGCGCGGCGCACCGAAGCTCTTGTCGATGACCACGTTGCGACCCTTGGGGCCCAAGGTCACCTTCACCGCGTCGGCGAGGATGTCGACGCCGCGCATGATGCGCTCGCGCGCGTCGCGGCTGAATTTCACGTCTTTGGCTGCCATTTGGCTACCCTTTCAATGTTTGAATTGGGAATGTTGGTACGAAGGTTAGCCGACGATCCCGAGGATGTCGGTTTCCTTCATGATGATCAGGTCTTCACCGTCGATCTTCACTTCGGTGCCCGACCATTTACCGAACAGGATCTTGTCGCCGGCCTTGACGTCGAGCGGCGTGACCTTGCCGTCGTCGGCGCGGGCGCCGGTGCCAACGGAGACGACTTCGCCTTCCTGCGGCTTTTCCTGGGCCGTGTCGGGGATGATGATCCCGCCGGCGGTCTTTGCCTCGGCTTCGACGCGGCGGACGAGCACGCGGTCATGTAGCGGCCTGAAACCCATGGGTTGAACCTCTTTCGATCGTTTGGTTGAACATGCGCATTAGCACTCTCACGATGAGAGTGCCAACGATGCTGCGCATATGGTTGCGGCCCGTTGATCCGTCAACGGGCGGCCGGCGCCTTTTTGCCTAGGCGTGTGCCGCCCGGGTCAATCCGAGCCGCTCGCGCATGATCCAGCGCCATAGCATCAGCGCGGCCACCGCGGCCAATCCGGTTGCCAGGCCGACCCAGATGCCGACGCCCTGCCAGTCGGCGGCGAAGGCCAGCCACGCGCCGACGCCCAGCCCCACGACCCAATAGCCGACCAGCGCGAAGATCAGCGGCCAGCGGGTGTCATGCAGGCCGCGCAGCATGCCCGCGCCGATCACCTGCGCGCCATCGACCAGCTGGAACGCCGCCGCGACCTTGAGGAAGCTGACGGCGAGCATGATCGCCGCCGCATTGGCCGGATTGTCGACCAGGAACAAAGTGACCAGGGTCCGCGGCGAGACCAGCATGCCGATCGCCATCAGGCCCATGAATCCCACGCCGAGCACCCACGCGGTCCAGCCGGCGCGGGTGATCGCCGGGTTATCATCGCGGCCGAGCGCCAACCCGACGCGGACCGTCGCTGCCTGGCCGAGGCCAAGCGGGATCATGAAGGTCAACGCCGCGATCTGCAGCGCCACGGCATGCCCGGCAACCGCCGGCGCCCCGATCCAGCCCATGAAATAAGCGGCCAGCGCGAACACCCCCATTTCGAGCCCCATGGTCGCCCCGATCGGCCAGCCGAGCCGGGCCATGGCCAGCGTCCGCTGGCGGTCAAAGCGCCACCAGCGGCCGAACAGATGGAAGCGCCGGAACGGTCGCCTGAAGGATGCCACGGCGACCAACGCCCCGCACATGGTCAGCCAGGTCAGCGTGCTGCCGAGGCCACCGCCGACGAGGCCGAGCGCGGGCAGCCCGCCATGGCCGAAGATCAGGGCCCAGCTAAGCAAAGCGTTGACGGCGATGCCGCTCAGGCTGAGCCACAGCACGACCCGGGGCCGTTCGAGCGCCGACAGGAAGCACCGCAACAACTGGAACAGCAGCCACGGCGCGGTGCACCACATGTAGGCGCGGAGGAAGGTCTGGCCCTGAGCGGCGAGATCGGGCGAAATCCCGAACGCTCGCATCAGGTCGCCGACGTGCCACAGCAGCAACCAATAGGGCGGCATGGCGATACCGATCAGCCACAGGCCGGCGCGGAACGTCCGGCGCACGTCGCGGATCGCGTTGAACCGACGGCCGAGCGCGGTCGCCATCATCGGCGCCGAGGCGGTGATCAGGCCGAGCAGGAAAATGTTGAAGGTGAAGGTCAGGTTGAGCGCCAGGGTCGCCGCCGCGAGCTGGCTCGCGCCTAGGCGGCCCATCAGCAGGATGTCGGTCGCCTGGATGACCTGCTGCGTGAGGTTGGCGAGCACCAGCGGCCACGCGAGCATCAGCGTCGCGCGCAGCTCGCTTGACCACGCGCCACGCTCGATGGTCGGTGAAATGTTGGCCGTGGCATCCACAGTGGCGCGCCTAGCTGTAAGCCCGCCCGTCGAAAAGGTTTGGCCGCGACGGGCCGCGTCCGCTAGCGGGTGCGGCGCAACATTCGGGACAGTGAGTATGAGGTTCGTTCGCGCAATCTGGAAGCTGCTGGTCGGGATCAAGGACGCGCTCGTCCTGATCTTCATGCTGCTGTTCTTCGGCCTGATGTATGCGGCTTTGTCGGCCCGGCCGGCGCCGGTGAGGGACGGCGTACTCACGCTCAACCTGAACGGCAGCGTCGTCGAACAGCCGGCCAAGGTCGAATTCTCGGAGATCGCCGGCGGCAGCCGTCTCCACCAGTATCGGCTCCGCGACCTTATTGCCGCGCTCGGCGAAGCCAAGACCGACGACCGGGTGAAGGCGGTGGCGCTCGACCTCGACGGCTTTACCGGGGGCGGTCAGACGGCGATGTCCGATCTGTCCGATGCGATCCGGGATGTGCGCGCCTCGGGCAAGCCGGTGATTGCTTATGCGGTCGGCTACACCAACGACAGCTATCAACTGGCAGCGGCGGCGTCGGAGGTTTGGTTGAACCCGCTCGGCGCCGTTTTGGTGACCGGACCCGGCGGCTCGAACCTCTACTTCAAGGGCCTGCTCGACAAGCTCGGAGTGACCGCCAACGTCTACCGCGTCGGCACCTATAAATCGGCGGTCGAGCCGTACACCCGCAACGACATGTCGCTCGAAGCGCGCGAGAATTATCTGGCGCTGGGCCAGGCAATGCTCGAGGATTGGCGCCAGAGCGTCCACCGCGCCCGCCCCAAGGCCGACATCGACCTGTTCTTGAAGGATTTGCCCGGCGCGGTTCGTGCCGCGGGCGGTGACATGGGGACGGCCGCGCTCAAGGCCGGCCTGGTCGACAAGCTCGGCGAACGACGCGAATTCGAAGCCCGGCTCGCGGCGCTCGGCGGCGAGGACAAATCGGGCAGCTACGCCAGCATCAAGCTGCCGGCCTACATCGCCGACCGAGTCGAGCGGAATCCCAAGGGCCCGATCGGCGTAGTCACCATTGCCGGCGATATCGTCGACGGCAAGGCGTCCGCCGGAACCGCCGGTGGCGACACCATCGCGCAAGCGATCGCGAATGGCCTGCGCGACAAGAACGTGAAAGCGCTGGTCGTACGGGTCGACAGCCCCGGCGGATCGGTGATCGCATCGGAACGCATCCGCCAGGCGTTGCTCGACGCGAAGGACAAGAAAATCCCGATCGTCGTGTCAATGGGCAATGTCGCGGCGTCGGGCGGTTATTGGGTGTCGACCCCGGCGGACTTTATTTATGCCGAGCCGTCGACGATTACCGGATCGATCGGCGTGTTCGGGATCATCCCGAGCTTCCAGGGGACGCTGCAAAAGCTCGGCATCGGCGCGGACGGGGTCAAGACGACCCCGCTGGCGGGCGAGCCCGACGTGCTCCGGGGCCCGTCGCCCGAGGCCGGACAGCTGATCCAGACGGGCATCGAATCGACCTACAACCGGTTCCTGTCGATCGTCGCGGCGTCGCGCCACAAGTCGCCGGCCGACGTCGACAAGATCGCGCAAGGGCGCGTGTGGGACGGCGGGACCGCGCATCAATTGGGGCTGGTCGACGGTTTCGGCGGCATGGCGGAAGCGATCGCCAAGGCCGGCGACCTGGCCAAACTCGGCAAAGACGACCGCAAGATCCGCTATCTCGAAGCGCCGCGCAGCTTCCGCGACCAGTTCTTCGAATCGCTCGCGACGGACAGCGATGACGGCACTTCGTCGCCAGACGCGTTCGCCGCCTGGGCCGAGCGACCGCAGCAGCAGCTCGCCGATGCGTTATTCGAGGTTCGCGCGATCCTCTCGGGGCCGAGCATCCAGGCGCGCTGCCTCGAATGCCCGCGCGGCGCGCCCGCGCCGATGCCGGCGCACGACCGCACCCTGCTCGCGCTGGTGGAGGAATGGCTGTCCTGATCCGCCTTGCGCAGGAGCAAGACGCGGCGGCGATCGCGGCGGTCTATCGCCATTACGTCGAGCAGACGCCGGTCAGTTTCGAAGATGTTGCGCCGGACGCGGCGGAAATGGGCCGTCGGATGCGGGGTGACAGGCCGGGCTTCTGCCCGTGGTTCGTGGCCGAGGAGGGTGACCAATTGCTCGGCTATGCGGCGAGTTCGCCGTTCCGGACGCGGCGCGCCTATCGCTGGACGGTCGAGACCGGCATCTACCTGGCGCCGGATGCGGCGGGGCGCGGGGTAGGTCGCGAGCTTCTCTCAACCCTGCTCGGCGTGCTCGAACGCCAGGGCTATGTCGCGGCGATCGGAGCCATCGCTTTGCCCAACGCCGCCAGCGTCGCACTGCACGAGAAGCTCGGGTTCATCTATGCCGGCACCTATCGCGGGGTCGGCTTCAAGCTCGGCGAATGGCTCGATGTCGGCTTGTGGGAAAAAGAGCTCGCGCCGCGCAACGCCGAACCGACGGAGCCGACACCCTACACCTAAATGTGGATCGGCTTCCCTTGCACCGCCATCGCCGCTTCCTTGAGCGCTTCCGAATGCGTCGGGTGGGCGTGGCAGGTGTAAGCGATGTCCTCGGATGTGGCGCCGAATTCCATCGCCTGGGCGGCCTGGGCGATCATCGTGCCGGCGACTGAGGCGATCATCCATACCCCGAGCACGCGGTCGGTCCTGGCGTCGGCGACGACCTTGACGAAGCCGTCGGGCTCGCGGTTGGTCTTGGCGCGGCTGTTGGCGAGCATCGGGAATTTGCCGATCTTGACCTCGCCATGCTCCTTCGCCTGCTCCTCGGTCAGGCCGACGCCGGCGATTTCGGGCATGGTGTAGACCACCGACGGGATCACATCGTGATTCACGATGCCGGTCAGGCCGGCGATATTCTCGGCCACGGCGATGCCCTCGTCCTCAGCCTTGTGGGCGAGCATCGGGCCGGGGATGACGTCGCCGATCGCCCAGATGCCGGGCACGGCGGTGCGGAAATCATGGTCGGTGTCGACCTGGCCACGTGGGTTGGTGCTGAGACCGGCCTTGTCGAGGCCGAGGCCGTCGGTGTTAGGGCGGCGGCCAATCGAGACCAGTACAACGTCGGCTTCGAGCGTTTCCGCCGCGCCGCCGGCGGCGGGTTCAACGGTCAGAGTGACGCTGTCGCCCTTGCGCTCAGCCTTGGTGACCTTGGTCGAGAGCTTAAATTCGAAGCCCTGCTTTTTGAAAATCTTGTTGGCTTCCTTGCGCACATCGCCGTCGAAGCCGGGCAGGATCTGGTCGAGGAATTCGACGACGATGACTTCGGCGCCGAGCCGCCGCCAGACCGAACCGAGCTCTAGCCCGATCACGCCGCCGCCGATGACGACCATGCGCTTGGGCACCTCAGCCAATTCCAACGCACCGGTCGAATCGACGATCCGTTCCTGGTCGACGGTGACGCCGGGCAGCGGAGTGACCGACGAGCCGGTGGCGATGACGATGTTCTTGGCGCGCACCGTGCGGTCGCCGATTTTGACCGTGTCGGCGGTTTCGAAGCTGGCGAAGCCCTTGAGCCATTCGACCTTGTTCTTCTTGAACAGGAACTCAACGCCCTGGGTCAGGCCCTTGACCGCTTCCTTGCGGCTGCCATGCATAATGTCGAGGTCGACTTCGACGCCGGCCGTCTTGATGCCCCATTTGGCGAGCGTGCCGTGGGCCGCTTCCTCGTAGAGTTCGGAAGCGTGGAGCAAGGCCTTGGACGGAATGCAGCCGACGTTGAGGCAGGTGCCGCCGAGCGTGTCGCGGCTCTCGGCGCAGGCGGTCTTGAGGCCCAGTTGCGCGGCGCGGATCGCGGCGACATAGCCACCGGGGCCGGAGCCAATCACCAGCACGTCGAAATCGTAATCAGCCATATTTCTCTTCCGTCATCCTCGCGAAAGCGGGGATCCCGCTTTCCTTCCAAGGCAATATAGGTAGCGGGGCTCCCGCTTGCGCGGGAGCGACTCGTTACAGGTCAATGAGCAGGCGCGTCGGGTCCTCGATCGCTTCCTTGACGCGGACGAGGAAGGTCACCGCTTCGCGACCGTCGATCAGGCGGTGGTCGTAGCTCAATGCGAGATACATCATCGGCCGGGCCACGATCTGGCCGTCCTTGGCCACCGGCCGCTCCTCGATCCGGTGCATGCCGAGCACCGCCGACTGCGGCGGGTTGATGATCGGGGTCGACATGAGCGAGCCGAACACGCCGCCGTTGGTGATGGTGAAGGTGCCGCCGGTCATCTCGTCGACCGTCAGCGTGCCGTCCTTGGCCCGCTTGCCGAAGTCAGCGATGGTTTTTTCGATGTCGGCGAAGCTCAAAACGTCGGCATTGCGGACGACCGGGACGACCAGACCCTTGGGCGCGGAGACCGCGACCGAGACGTCGAGATAATCGTGATAGACGATATCCTCGCCGTCGAGGCTGGCATTGACCGAGGGCACGTCCTTCGCCGCCAGCGCGCAGGCCTTCACGAAGAAGCCCATGAAGCCCAAGCGGATGCCGTGCTTCTTCTCGAACAGATCCTTGTAGCGGGCGCGGGCGTCGATCACCGCCGACATGTCGACGTCGTTGAACGTCGTCAGCATCGCAGCGGTGTTCTGGGCTTCCTTGAGGCGCTTGGCGATGGTCTGGCGAATGCGCGACATCTTGACGCGCTCTTCCTTCCTCTGTCCCCCGGTGGAGGCAGGGGTCCAGTCCGCCCGCGGAGCGGGCGTTGGAGGCGTTGGCGCGGGCGAGGCTTTCGTCTCGGTCTGGGCTCCTGCCTGCGCAGGAGCACCACCTTTCATCGCCTCCGCCGCGGCGATCACATCGTCCTTGGTCAGGCGACCATCCTTGCCCGAGCCCTGAATTTTCGATGGGTCGACATGGTATTCGAGCACCGCGCGGCGGACGGCCGGCGACAGCGTCGTGATGTGGTCGTCGTCGGCAATCAGCGGCACCGGCACCTGGCGCAGTTCCGGATTCTCGCCCGCGCCTTGCGGATTGGTCGTCGCGGCGGCGGCAGCTTCGGCGGGCGTGGCAACCGCGGCGGCGCTTCGACCCTGGTCGATGCGGGCGATCAGCGCCCCGACGGCGACCGTGTCGCCTTCCTTGACCAATTGCTCGGCGAGCACGCCGGCGACCGGCGACGGCACATCGACCGTGACCTTGTCGGTTTCGAGGCTGGCGATCGCCTCATCGACCGCGACCGCCTCGCCCGGCTTCTTGAGCCATTGGGCGAGCGTTCCTTCGGTGATCGATTCGCCGAGTGCTGGGACTTGGACGTCGGTGGCCATGATTTCCCTTTATTGCGCGGCGACGGAGGTTTCGGCGTGGCTGCTATGGCCCAGCGCGGCGGCAATCAAGGCCGCTTGCTCGGCCTGGTGGCGCTTGGCGAGGCCGGTGGCCGGTGATGCGCCGGCGTCGCGCCCGGCATATTGCGGGCGCATGCCGGTGAAGCCGGCATCCACCAGGCATTGCGCGAGGAGGTCCTCGACGAAGGTCCAGGCGCCCGCATTCTTCGGTTCTTCCTGCGCCCAGATCAGGTCCTGAAGCTTGGGCATCGCCTTCAACCGCTTGAGCAAGGGCTCGGACGGGAAGGGATAAAGCTGCTCGATGCGAACGATCTCGACACCGAGGTCGCCGGCCGCGTCGCGGGCCTCGATGAGATCGTAGGCGAGCTTGCCCGAGCATAGCACCAGCCGCCGGGTCTCGCCCTCGGCCGGTGGGTTGAGATCGTTGAGGATGCGGCGAAAGTGGCTGTCGCCGGTGAAATCGCCGAGGCTCGACACCGCGAGCTTGTGGCGGAGCAGCGACTTGGGCGTCATCAGGACCAATGGCTTGCGGAAATCACGCCGCATCTGCCGCCGCAGGATGTGGAAATAGTTCGCCGGGGTGGTGCAATTGGCGACTTGCAGATTGTCCTCGGCACAGAGCTGTAAATAACGCTCAAGCCGCGCCGATGAATGTTCCGGCCCCTGCCCTTCGAAGCCGTGGGGGAGGAGCATCACGAGCCCGCTCGCACGCAGCCACTTGGCTTCGCCCGCAGCGATGAACTGGTCGATGATGACCTGCGCGCCATTGGCGAAATCGCCGAACTGCGCTTCCCACAACACCAAGGTGCGCGGATCGGCGAGCGAATAGCCATATTCGAAGCCGAGTACGCCGAATTCGGACAGCGGACTGTCGCGTACCTCGAAGGTGCCGCCGCCTTCGACATGGCACAACGGGATGTATTTCGCCCCGGTCTGCTGGTCGACCCACATTGCGTGACGCTGGCTGAAGGTGCCGCGGCCGCTGTCCTGGCCCGACAGGCGCACGCAATTGTTTTCGGCGAGCAGGCTGCCGAACGCGAGCGCTTCGGCGGTCGCCCAGTCGAACCCCTCGCCACTATCGAACATCGCCTTCTTGGCGTCGAGGATGCGCTGCAGCGTCTTGTGGATGGTGAGCCCCGCGGGAGGTGTGGTCAGTAGTTCGCCCAGCTTGGCGACCTCGTCCTCGCCGATCGCGGTTTCGATGTTGCGCCGCCCCAGCACCGGTTCATCCGGCCGGCCGAGGCCCGCCCAGCGGCCTTCGAACCAGTCGGCCTTGTCCGGCATGTAGGCAACCGCGGCCGCGAAATCGCCTTCGAGCTGGTCGAGATAGTCCTTGGTCGTCGCCGCGATCCACGCTTCGTCGACCACGCCCTCGCCGAGCAGGCGCTTGGCGTAAATCTCGCTGATTGGCGGGTGCTGCTTGATCGCCGCGTACATCAGCGGCTGGGTGAAGCTCGGCTCGTCGCCTTCGTTGTGGCCGAAGCGACGATAGCACCACATGTCGATGACGATGTCGCGGCCGAACTGCTGGCGGAATTCGGTTGCCAGCTTGCAGCAGAATGTGACCGCTTCGGGATCGTCGCCGCAGACGTGGAGGATCGGTGCCTGGACGCCCTTCGCTACATCCGACGGGTAGGGTGACGAACGCGCGAATTGCGGGCTGGTGGTGAAACCGACCTGATTGTTGATGATGAAATGGATGGTGCCGCCGGTGCCGTAGCCGGGCAGGCCGGAGAAGCTGAGGCACTCCCACACCACGCCCTGACCGGCGAAAGCGGCGTCACCGTGGAGCAGGATCGGCAGCACCGTCTTGCCGTGCTTGTCGCCCTTGAAGGTCATGATCGCGCGCGCCTTGCCGAGCACGACCGGATCCACCGCCTCGAGATGCGACGGGTTGGGCAGCAGCGACAGATGGACCTTGTTGCCGTCGAACTCGCGGTCGGACGAGGTGCCAAGGTGATATTTGACGTCGCCCGAGCCGCCGACGTCGGCCGGATTGGTCGCGCCGCCGGCGAATTCGTGGAAGATCGCCCGGGCCGGCTTGCCCATGACGTTGGAGAGGATGTTGAGGCGGCCGCGGTGGGCCATGCCGACGTCGATTTCCTCGACCCCGTACATGCCTCCGTATTTGATCACCGCCTCGAGCGCCGGGACCGCGCTTTCGCCGCCGTCGAGCCCGAAGCGCTTGGTCCCGACATACTTGCGGGCGAGGAATTTTTCCCACTGCTCGGCGTGGATGACCTTCGTCAGGATCGATTGCTTGCCCTCGGGCGTGAACTGGATTTCGGCGTCCTTGCCCTCCATCCGCTCCTGCAGGAAGCGCCGCTCCTCGACCTCATTGATGTGCATATATTCGAGGCCGACATGGCCGCAGTAATTGGCCTGCAGCACGGCGAGCATCTGCCGGACGGTCGCATGTTCAAAGCCGAGCGTCCCGCCGACGAAGATCGGACGGTCGAGATCGGCATTGGTGAAGCCATGGAATTCCGGCGTCAGGTCGGCGGGGACCTCGCGCCTGACGAGGTGAAGCGGATCGAGGTCGGCGGCGAGGTGACCCCGCACGCGATACGTGCGGATCAGCATCATTGCGCGGATGCTGTCCTCGGCTGCGCGGCGAATGTCGTCGGGATTGGCGCCGGTCGCGGCGATCTTATCGGCGACCGCGGCCTTCGCCTTCTCGACCGTCGCCTGGGTGGGATCGAGGCCAAGGTTGAGCTCGTCGAGCTCGGCGACGGGCCAGTTCGCCCGTGCCCAGCTCGGCCCGGCTTCGCGTTCGATCATTCCGACGGCGTCGTTCATACTATGCTGTAACCAGCAACTCCTTGAGCGTCCTGCCCAATTCAGATGGGCTCGGGCTGACCGTAATTCCAGCCGCCTCCATCGCCGCGATCTTGCTTTCGGCGTCGCCCTTGCCGCCCGAAACAATCGCCCCGGCATGGCCCATGCGGCGGCCCGGCGGCGCGGTGCGCCCGGCGATGAAACCGACGATCGGCTTGTGACGGCCGCGTTTCGCTTCGTCGGCGAGGAACTGCGCGGCATCCTCCTCGGCACTTCCGCCGATCTCGCCGATCATCACGATCGAGCGGGTCTCGTCGTCAGCAAGGAACATTTCGAGCATGTCGATGAACTCGGTGCCCTTGACTGGGTCGCCGCCGATGCCGACCGCGGTCGACTGGCCGAGGCCCTCGTTGGTGGTCTGGAATACCGCTTCGTAGGTCAAAGTGCCCGAGCGACTGACGATGCCAACGCTGCCCTTCTTGAAGATATTGGCCGGCATGATCCCGATCTTGCACTCGTCCGGCGTCAGCACGCCGGGACAGTTGGGGCCGATCAACCGCGACTTGGAACCGGTCAGCGCGCGCTTGACCCGAACCATGTCGAGCACCGGAATGCCTTCGGTAATGGTGACGATCAGCGGCACTTCGGCATCGATCGCTTCGAGGATCGAATCCGCGGCGAACGGCGGCGGGACGTAAATCACGGACGCGGTCGCGCCGGTCCTGGCGACCGCCTCATGGACCGTGTCGTATACCGGCAGCCCAAGGTGGGTCGTGCCGCCCTTCCCCGGCGTCACCCCGCCGACCATCTGCGTGCCGTAGGCGAGCGCCTGTTGGGTGTGGAAAGTGCCGGTTTCACCAGTCATCCCTTGGGTAATGACCTTCGTGTTTTTGTCGACGAGGATGCTCACGTCAGGCTTCCGTCGATTTGCTTGCAGGCTTCGAGCAGCTCTTTCACCGCGTCCACGCTGACCTTGAAATTCTCCCGCGCGGCATCGTCGAACTCGATCTCGATGATCTTCTCGACCCCGCCGGCGCCGAGCACGCACGGCACGCCGACGTAGAGGTCGTTCACGCCATACTGGCCGGTCAGGTTCGCGGCGCAGGGCAGGACGCGCTTTTTGTCCTTCAAGAAGCTCTCGGCCATCGCGATCGCACTCGTCGCCGGCGCGTAATAGGCCGAGCCGGTCTTGAGCAGCGCGACGATCTCTCCGCCACCGCCGCGGGTGCGCTTGACGATCGCGTCGATCCGCTCCTGGGTCGACCAGCCCATCTTGATGAGGTCGGGGATCGGGATGCCGGCGACGGTCGAATAGCCGACCACCGGGACCATCGTGTCGCCGTGGCCGCCGAGCACGAAGGCGGTGACGTCCTCGACGCTGACGCCGAACTCCTCGGCAAGGAAATGGCGGAACCGTGCGCTGTCGAGCACGCCGGCCATGCCGACGACCATGTGATGCGGCAGCTGTGAGAATTCGCGCAGCGCCCAGACCATCGCGTCAAGCGGGTTGGTGATGCAGATGACGAAGGCGTTCGGGGCATGCTGTTTGATGCCCTCGCCGACCGCCTTCATGACCTTGAGGTTGATGCCGAGGAGGTCGTCGCGGCTCATGCCCGGCTTGCGGGCAATGCCGGCGGTGACGATGCACACGTCCGCCCCCGCAATGTCGGCATAATCCGAGCTGCCCTGCAGTGTGACGTCGAAGTCATCGACCGGGCCGGCCTGGGCGATATCGAGCGCTTTGCCCTCGGGAATGCCTTCGGCGATGTCGAACAGGACGATATCGCCAAGCTCGCGCATCGCGGCGAGGTGGGCGAGGGTGCCCCCGATCATTCCGGCGCCGATCAGCGCGATTTTCTTCCGAGCCATGGGGCTGGTTCGAACCTTTCTGTTGTTGCGGCGGCGTTTTGCGAGAGTCGCCGCTTGGGGAGCGCGGCGCCCGATTAGCGGCATGCCCCCCGAGCCGCAACCGACGCCCGGTCTTTCCCCAACGTGACAATATAATTGCCCCCAGATGAACGCCGCAACCGGGGCGGAAACCACACGTTGAACAGGCACGAGAACCAGGAGATTGATGATGACGAAGCTACTTCTTGCCCTTGGCACCGCCGCCGTGGCCCTCAGCGCCACCCCGGCGCTGGCCGACCGCCACGACAACAACAACCACGGCAATCGCCACAATGCGCGGGTCTGCGCCAAGTGGCGCCACGGCAATTGCGTCCGCTGGGACAACCACGGCTATCGCGTGTCGAGCGCCCGCCACGCGCGCTGGAACACCGGCTACCGCTTTGGCCCGCGCTATTCGTACACGTCGTACCGCGCGCTGCCGCGGACGTATGTGAGCCGCTACGACCTCAGCCCGAATTATCGCTATGTTTATCGGGACAATTACATCTACGTCGTGAACCCGCGGACCTACGCGGTCGAGCGCATCATCAACGCGCTGACCCGCTAAATCCCGACGGATAAGCGATTAAACAGAGGGCCGTCGGCGTCGCCGGCGGCCCTTTCGTTACGGCGTCAGCGAACCGTGGTTGAGCCACGACAAACGCCGCAACTGGCCTCCCACGCGCTCGTTGATTCACGGCGCTTAAATGGAGGTTTCTGATGCGTAAGATTCTATTTGCATTGTCGGGCGCCGCAGTCGCCCTGACAGCCATCCCGGCCGACGCCAAGGTCAAGACCTACGTCTGCACCAAGTGGAAGGACGGCGTGTGCGTCTCGACCCACCGCGTCAAGGGAACGCCGGCGGCCTATAAGGTCGGCTACGTGTTCGGTCCGAACTACAGCTACACGACCTACAGCACCCTGCCGGGTCCGGTGACGTCCTACTATCACCTCGATTCGAACGGCCGCTATGTCTACACCGACGGCTACGTCTACGTCGTCGACCCGGCGACCTATGCGGTGACCCGGGTGATCGACACCATCAGCCGCTAATCGCCTGAGCAAAATGAGAAAAATAAGGGCCGGCGCGTCGCGCCGGCCCTTCCACATTTCCTAATCGGCTTCGATCAGGCTGAGGATGTTGCCGTCCGGGTCCTTGAACCAGGCGGTCTTGAACCCGTCGGCGACATAAAGGTCGCCGCGCGGCTCAAGTCCGGGCAGGTCGTAATGTTCGAACATGATGCCCTTGTCCTTGAGGTCGCGGACCTCGGCTTCGATGTCCGTGACGTCGAAGTTCAGGGCAGTCGCCTTGTTCGTCCCGGCGAATTCAGAACGGTAGACGTTGATGAGCGTGTCGCCACTCTTCAACGTTGCTCCCTCGTCGCCCCACTCTTCTTTGGACTTAAGGCCAAGCATGCCCTCGTAGAAGCTGCGGGCCCGATCGAGGTCCTTGACCGCGATCATCGGGGTGGCGTCGGCGCGTCCGATCATGATTTTTCTCCTTGAAGGGGAATAACGAGAACGGGCGCTCGCTTAATGCTGTTCCTCGACAGGACGCTTGAAATGGGCTCGTAACCATTTCGCTCAACGAACGTTCAGGGAAGAACCGCAAGATTGGGGACATTATGAAACAGCTGATCATTCTTGCCGGCGTCGCAGCGCTGGCGTTCGCCGGACCGGGCTTCGCCAAGCCCGGCAACGGGCACGGCAACGGCAATTCGCACGGCTATGACTATGACAATCATGGCCGGGGCGATCTCTTTGGTTACGGGAACGGCGGATGCCCGCCGGGCCTGGCCAAGAAGCACAATGGCTGCCTGCCCCCGGGTCAGGCCAAGAAGCTTTACCGCACCGGCCAGCGCTTCCCGCTGAGCTACGGCAACCGGTGGAGCTACAACCAGATCCCGTACGATCTGCGGCAGCGGTACGATTTCGACCGCAACGACCGTTATTATTACGGCGACGGCTATCTCTACCGGGTCGATCCGAAGACGCAGCTGATCGAGCAAGTGGTAAGCGCGCTGCTGTACCGCTAGCCGCTCATCTCGAAGACAGGGCCGTCCGGGCGATCGGGCGGCCTTTTCTTTGACCGGCGTCGCGTGCTAGCGGCTCCGGCCAAGCAAGGAGCACACGCTTGGCCGAGTTCACGCTTCCCAAGAACAGCAGGATTACCAAAGGGCGCGTCCACAAGTCCGAAGGCGGCAAGCGCCCGAAGACGTTCAAAATCTATCGCTACGACCCCGACAGCGGCGCCAATCCCCGTTTCGACACCTACACCATCGACCTCGACCAATGCGGGCCGATGGTGCTCGACGCTTTGATCAAGATCAAAAGCGAGATCGACCCGGGCCTGACCTTCCGCCGCTCGTGCCGCGAGGGGATTTGCGGATCGTGCTCGATGAACATGGACGGCAAGAACGGCCTCGCCTGCACGACCGCGATCGAAGATCTGAAGGGCGAGGTGCGGATCACCCCGTTGCCGCACATGGAGGTGGTCAAGGATCTCGTCCCCGATCTGACCCACGCTTATGCGCAATATGCGTCGATCCAGCCGTGGCTGAAGACGGCCAGCCCACCGCCGTCGCGCGAGCGGCTGCAGAGCCCCGGCGACCGCGCCAAGCTCGACGGCCTCTATGAATGCATCCTGTGCTTCTGCTGCTCGACCAGTTGCCCGAGCTATTGGTGGAACGCCGACCGCTTCCTTGGCCCGGCGATCCTGCTCCAGGCCTATCGCTGGCTCGCCGACAGCCGGGACGAAGCGACCGGTGAGCGGCTCGACGACCTTGAGGATCCGTTCAAGCTGTACCGCTGCCACACCATCATGAATTGCGCGAATGCCTGCCCCAAGGGCCTCAACCCGGCCCAGGCGATCGCCGAAACCAAGAAGCTGATCGCCGAAAGAGTAGCGTGAGCGAGGTTTCGAGCGACGAGGAAAGTTTCGACGACGTCGGCTTGCCGCGCGGCGCCCAGCCCGACGCCGACAATCCCGGCTGGTACAGCTGGGGCGAATTTCCGCGCTCGAGCTTTGCCGCGGCGACCGGCCGCTTACTTTTCAAGCCCGACGGTCCGGGACGCGGACTCGCCCGGATGTTCCCGACCGACGACCATATGAACATGGGCGGATCGATCCACGGTGGGGCGATTATGAGCTTCATCGACATGGCGATGTTCGCCGGCGGGCTGTGCGCCGGAATGGAGCGCAGCCACTATGTGACGCTTGATCTGACCACCCATTTCCTCGCCCGCGGCCAGGCCGGAAGCCCGCTTGATGCCCATGTCGAACTGGTCAAACAGACTCGCGGCCACGCGTTCCTGCAGGGCGTGGTCAAGCAAAATGGCGAAAATTGCTACAGCTTCAGCGGGACGTTGAAGCGGGTGAACAGGGTCAACGGCCCCGCACGATGACAGGCCCGGTGCGGGTCGCTTACGACCAGTTGCTTAGCGCCGGCGAGCTCAAGCCCGATGCGGCTCAGGAGCGGGCGGTCGCCGCTCTCGATCGCCTGGCCGCGTCCATGACGAAACCGAGCGGATTCCTCAGGCGCCTGTTCGACTCGGCGCGCGATAATCCGGCGGGCGTGTACCTGTGGGGCGGAGTCGGGCGCGGCAAATCGATGCTGATGGACCTCGCCTTCGCCCATATCGACGTTCACCCCAAACGCCGGGTCCATTTCCACGCCTTCATGCTCGAAACCCACGCCCGCCTGCGCAAGGCACGCGAAAGCGAGGAACAAGACCCAATCGAGCCGGTCGCCGAGCAGATCGCGGCGGAGGCGAAGCTGCTCGCGTTCGACGAGATGCAGGTCACCAACCCCGCCGACGCGATGATCCTGTCGCGGCTGTTCGGGAAGCTCATCGATCTCGGCGTCAGAATCGTGACCACCTCGAACCGCGCCCCGGGCGATCTCTATAAGGACGGTCTCAACCGCGAGCTGTTCCTGCCGTTCATCGACCTGATCGAACAGCGCATGCTGGTCGTGCCGGTCGACGGGCCCACCGATTATCGGCTCGATCGTCTCACGGGCATCGACGTGTGGCACGTTCCCAACGGGCCGGCCGCCACTGCTGCGCTGTCGCGCGCGTTCTTTCAGCTCACCGATTATCCGGTCGAGGATCGCGCCAAGGTCCCGTCGGAGGAGCTCGATGTCGGCGGCGGACGGACGCTCCACGTGCCCAAGAGCCTCAAGGGCGTTGCCGTATTCTCGTTCAAGCGGCTGTGCGGCGAGCCCCGCGGCGCTGCGGACTATCTCGCCATCGCCCAGCGTTTTCACACGGTGATCATCGTCGGCATTCCGGTGATGGGGCCGGAGCGGCGCAACGAGGCGGCGCGGTTCGTGACGCTGATCGACGAACTCTACGAGCATAAGGTGAAGCTGCTCGCCGCGGCCGATGCCGAACCTGAAGGTCTCTGTCCTGCGGGCGACGGCAGTTTCGAATTCAAGCGCACCGCCAGCCGGCTCGAGGAAATGCGCAGCGCCGAATATCTGGCGGAGGGTCACGGCGTCGCGGCTTGACGCGCCGTGGCGGAAGTTTAGCGTCGCGCCAGCTTAGGTCCGGGGGATTTCCATCATGCGCATCGCGCTTGCCTTACTCACCGCTACCACATTCGCCGCGCCAGCCGTCGCGGCGGCGCCGGCACTGACGCCCGCTCAGCGCGACGCGACCCACGCGATGTTCGAACATGTGATCAATACGCCGACGGTGATCGGACGCCACAACGTTCCGGCGATGACTCGATACGTCGCGGACCAGTTCAAGGCGGCGGGTTTTCCCGAGGCCGACATCCACGTCATGACCTATCACACCGAAAGCGCGACGACGGGCGAAGACGACACCGCCGCGCTGATCTTCCGCTGGCGCGCGGCAGGAACCCCCAAAGCCAAGCCAATCATGCTGATGGGCCACATGGACGTGGTCGAGGCGAAGATCGAAGATTCGACCACCGACCCGTTCAAGTTGGTTGAGCGCGACGGCTATTATTACGGCCGCGGCACCACCGACATGAAAGACGGCATCGTCGGCATCACCCAGGCGCTGATCAACCTCAAGGCGGCCGGCTTCAAACCCAAGCGCGACATCGTCGTGCTGTTTACCGGCGACGAGGAGACCAACGGGATTGGCGCCAGGAAAGGCGCGACCGAATGGCTCGATCTCCTCGGCCACCCCGAATACGGGCTCAACGCCGATGGCGGCGGCGGCAACTTCAACCCCGACGGATCGCCCGCGGGCTATACCATGCAGAGCGCCGAAAAGACCTACGCCGGCTACACCCTGACCGTCCGCAACCGCGGCGGCCATTCGTCGAAGCCGCGCAAGGACAATGCGATCTATGGCCTGATGCATGCGCTCGAGAAACTGGAGGCGTATCGCTTCACCCCGATGATGGGGCCGACGACCCGGGCCTATTTCCAGGGACGGGAGAAGCAGGAGAAAGGCCCGCTCGGCGACGCAATGCGACGGTGGCTGGCCAACCCTGATGACGGCGAGGCCGCCGATTTCATCGAGTCGGCCGAAAGCGAGGTCGGCCTGACCCGCACCCGCTGCATTCCGGTTCGGCTGTTCGCGGGGCATGCCGACAACGCCCTGCCGCAGTTGGCGACGGCGATGGTCAACTGCCGGATCTTCCCGGGTGTCGACCCCAATGACATCAAGGCCGAGCTCGAGCGAATCGTCGCTAATCCCGAAGTCGTCGTGACGCGCAACGACGACAGTGTGTCGTCGCTGGGTTCGCCGCTCCGCCCTGATGTGACCAACGCTTACACTCGCGCTATCCAGACGCTGCATCCCGGCATGCCGGTGTTCCCGGAAATGTCGACCGGCGCGACCGACGGACGGCCGTTCCGCGTCGCCGGCATTCCGATTTACGGCACCAACGGCAGCTGGGTGGTCACGCCGATCGATCTTCGTGCCCACGGCAAGGACGAGCGCCTGCCGGTCCAGGCGCTGTACGATAACGTCGTTCACTGGGAACTGATGCTGCGCGACCTCGCCGGCAAATAGGAGAATTGAGCATGAAGCGCGTCATGGCTTTTGTACTGGCGGCCGCCCTCTCGAGCGCGGCTTCGGCCGCGGTTGATCCGCGCACCGTCCCGACCAAGCTCGAGCCGGCATGGCAGGCGAAAACGCGCGAGCTGTTCAAGCAAGCGATCGAGATCCCGAGCGTCCACAATCGCGGCGAAATGCCGCGTATGGCCAAGTTGCTCGGCGACCAGTTCCGCGCCGCCGGCATTCCCGAAGCCGACATCCACGTGATGCCTTATGAGGCGTTGCCGGGCGACAAGACGGTGGCGCTGATCGTCCGTTGGCGGTCGCCGCACGCGACCAAGAAGCCGATGCTGGTGCTCGGCCACATGGACGTGGTCGAAGCCAAGCGCAGCGACTGGAAATACGACCCCTTCGTTTTCCGCGAGGAAGGCGGCTATTTCCTCGGCCGCGGCACCAGCGACATGAAGAACGGCGACGTCGCGACGACCATGGCCGCGGTCAAATTGATGAGCCAGGGGTTCAAGCCCAACCGCGACATCATCTTCTTCTACAGCGGCGACGAAGAGACCAACGGCCGCGGCGCGACGCTCGGCGCGAGCGAATGGCGCAACCTGACCGAGGCCGAATTCGGGCTGAATGCCGACGGCGGATGCGGCGCGTACGACCATGATTTCCGCCCGCTCGGGTGTGGCATCTCGACCGCGGAGAAGACTTTCCAGACCTATTTCTTCTCCACCCACAACCCCGGCGGGCACAGCTCGCGGCCGCGGCCCGACAATGCGATCTACGACCTCGCCGATGCGCTGAAAGCGCTGCAGGCGCATCGTTTCACGCCGATGCTCAACGACACCACGCGCGGCTATTTCGCCGAGCGGGCGAAGCAGGAGGGCAATAATGCGCTCGGCCAGGCGATGCGGCGCTGGCTCGCCAATCCCGCCGACGGCCAGGCGGCGGACGAGATCGAAGCCAATCCGCTCGAGGTCGGCCTGACCCGGACGCGCTGCGTCGCGACCATGCTCGAAGGTGGCCACGCCGACAACGCCTTGCCGCAATCGGCGAAGGCGACGGTCAATTGCCGGATTTTCCCGGGCGTCCAGCCCAAGGATGTCCAGGCCGAGTTGCAGCAGCTTGCCGGGCCCAAGGTCACGGTGACGCCCGATCCCAATTATATCGGCGAGCCGACGCCGCCCTCGCCGCTCCGGCCCGATGTGCTCAAGGCAGTTACGGCGGCGATCCAGGCGATCCACGGGCCGCAGATGCACGTCACCCCGATCATGTCGACCGGGGCCAGCGACGGCAGCTTCTTCCGCGCCAAGGGCATCCCGGTTTACGACGTCGACGGCAGCTGGGGCATTTCCCCCGACGACGAGCGCGCCCACGGCCTCGACGAGCGCCTGCCGGTGCGCGCGATGTACGACGACGTCGTCCACTGGCAGATGATCTTCAGGTCGCTGGCGGGGTGATCGACCAATAGAGCCGCCAGACGAACGGGCTCACCAGAATTGCCACGTGCAGCGTGATGACCGCAACCGCGATGCCCGATGCAAGGCGCGGGCGTGTCCGGTCGAGGCGCTTGAGTGCTACCAGGCTCAGCACGATCGCTGTTAGACCCAGTATCGGGAAGACGAACGGCGCCACCTTTCGGGCGAACGATCGCCCGGCGCACGAGCAGAGGTCGATCCCGACAAAGTACAACGGGATGCTCGCCAGGATCGCAAAATTCAGTCCGAGCGCGAGGGCACCGATCAGCAAGAGGAGGAACCTGGGGTTCGCCTGCACCTGAGACTCGGGCAGGTCGGGAAGCGCCTTGGTCCCGCGCGCCCGAACCTGCTCGACGAATGCAGCGCGATTGTCGCTGCTCGCCCACAGCCGGTTGGGCAAGGTGATGGAGTACCAGTTGGTGACTTCGATAACGACCGCCTGAGGCGCATCGTGAATACGGCGAACTGCGTCCCACTCCCACTGCGTGCTGGACTGATCGGTTTGTTCGACGACGCCCTTATCGCTGAAGCTGACGGAACGATTGGCGATTGCTGGATCGAAAGCCAGTTCGCGCCACCGCCGTATCGAACTCATCTGCACAAACAGATACCCAAACCAGATCAGGATGAGCGCAAGGACAATCCCTTTGAAGGATCCGGGATGAATAGTTCGCGAAAGCCGCCGCCAGAACGGCGATCACGACCGGCGCGAGGCAGCGGACGGAGCGCCAGCGATCCTGAGAGGCGAGCGACAAGGTCGTCAGCCGAAGGCCAACCACATATTCGTCCTTGCCGAGCTGGTACTCGAAACTCGCTAACATCACGCGCCCCCAAGCTGCGGAAGCCCGTGACTATCCGGCGATCATTCCGAAGCCGTTAACGCCCGCTCGCCGCCTTCAACACGTCCTCAGCGTGCCCGGGCACCTTGACCTTGCGCCACGCCTTGAGCACCCGCCCGTCAGCGGCAATCAGATAGGTCGCGCGCTCCATGCCCATATATTTGCGGCCGTACATCGACTTTTCGACCCACGTGCCGAACGCGTCGGAAATGCGCCCGTCCTCGTCCGCAACCAGCGGCACCGCGAGATCGTATTTGGCGATGAATTTTTCGTGTTTCTTCATCGGGTCGCGCGAGACGCCGACGACCTTGACGCCAGCCTTGGCGAAGTCGGGCGCGAGCGCGGTGAAATTCTGCGCCTCCAGGGTGCAGCCCGAGGTGTCGTCCTTGGGGTAGAAATAAAGCACCAGCGATTGGCCGGGGGACGCCAGGTTAATCGTGCTGCCGTCGCTCGCCGTCGCGCTAATGGCCGGAGCCTTGTCGCCTTCGCTGATCATTTCATCCCTCTTTGATGCGGGTCCACAGGTCGGTGACGCTCTGCCGCGCGACGTCATGCTCGGCAAGCAACTCGTCCCAACTGCTCGCGCCGCAGGCGTCGGCGACCAGCTGCCAGGTATCGGCGGTCGGCTTGACGTCGCCGGGCGCGACGAGCCGCATCATGACCAACATACGTGTCAGCAATTTTTGAGCTGCTACAACGTTTGTGTCGACCAAACCATCCGCGTGAAGCTCCCCGATCGCGAATTCAAGCCGCGGATTGAAGCCGACACCGCGCGTCAGCTGCAACACATGGACGGCGAATTCGAGGTCGACCAGCCCGCCGGGGCCAAGCTTCACATCGAGGCTGCTCTGTGGCGGTTTGTGCCGCGCGATCTCGGCGCGCATCTCAATCGCGTCCCGAACGACCTTTTTAGGATCGCGCGGTGCGCCTAGAATGTCCGCGATCAGCATTACCGTCCGGTCGCGAACCTCCGGCGATCCGAACACCGCGCGGGCGCGGCACAGCGCCATATGCTCCCATGTCCACGCTTCCTCGCGCTGGTAGCGCTCGAACGCGTCGAGCGAGACCACCAACATGCCCTTCGCCCCTTCGGGGCGCAGCCGCGTGTCAACGTCGTACAGCGGCCCGGCCGCGGTCGGGACGCTGAGTGCGGCGGTGACGCGGCTCGCAAGCCGGTTGAAATAGTCGTTGGGCCCGAGCGGCTTGGCACCGTCGGAGTTCGCGCCCGGCTCGGCGCTGTGGAGATAGATGATGTCGAGGTCGGACGCGTGGGTCAGTTCGCAGCCGCCGAGCCGGCCGAGCGCGACAATCACCAGTTCGCCGCCGGGGAAGCGCCCGTGCATATCCTCGAATTCCCAGACCGCGGCTTTGGCCAGCGCATCGACCGTGCCTTCGGCGACGCGGGCGTAGCCCGCCGCGACTTCGAGCGGGTCCGAGCGGCGGTCGATGAGCTGGACGCCCAAGGCGAACCGGCGCTCATTGACCAGTCGCCGGACCTTGTCGAGCGCCACGTCATAGGGGTCGGCGCCCATGACCTTACCGAGATCGGTGGCGATGACTTCGGTCGCGGGCGGCGGGTCAAAGCTCGACGCGTCGAACAGCCCCTCGAACAGCTGGGGGCGACGGGCGAGTTGATCGGCGAGCGCTGGCGCGTGGGTCAGGATTTTCGCAAGCAACTGCGCGAGATTGGGCCGGGCTTCGAGCAAGCGAAAGAAGTTCACCCCGCTCGACAGCCGCTCGACGATATCGCTCAGGCGGTTGAGCGCACGTTCGGGATCGGGGCTGGAAGCGATCGCCTGGAGCAAGCCCGGGAGCATCGCCTCGAATGCCGCCTGCGCCGCCGGCGAGCGCAGCGACCGCGCCTTGCGCGAGCGCCAATCGCCGACATGGCGTGCCGCCGCCACGGCGTCGGGAAAGCCAAAACCCTTGATCTCGTCGAGCAGGATGTCGGGATCGTTGGAGAGGAGCCCGCTTTCTTCGGGCGCAAGCTCGTCGAACATCGTTCCGGCGCGCTCAACCCGCGGTTCGAGCAGGGCGAGCAGGTCGGCGCCGCCGGCGAGGCCGTGCAGCATCGCGACGTTGTCGAGCGCGTCGGGTTGCGCCGGCAATATGTGGGTCTGCGCATCGTCGACCATCTGCACCCGGTGCTCGACGGTCCGTAGCAACCGATAGGTGTCGGCCAATTCGATCGCGGCCTTGTCGTCGAGCCTTTCCGCCGCGACCAGCGCCGCAATCGCATCGAGGGTCGCGCGCGGGCGGACCGACGGGTCGCGACCGCCGTGGACCATTTGCTGAATTTGGACGAAGAATTCGACTTCGCGGATGCCGCCGCGCCCCCGCTTGAGGTCGAATCCCGGGCCGAAGCGCGCGCTTTGTGCGAAATGGTCGCGGATTCGCGCCGAGATCTGGCGCACCTCGTCGATCACGCCGAAGTCGAGCGAGCGCCGCCACACGAACGGCTCGATCGCGCTGAGGAAGCGCTGGCCGAGCGAGATGTCGCCGGCGCAGGCTTCGGCGCGGATGAAGGCGGCGCGCTCCCACGGCAGCGCAGAGGATTCGTAATGGGAGATCGCGGCGTTGACCGGCAGCGCAATTGGCGTGACTTCGGGCGACGGACGCAGGCGCAAATCGACCCGCGCGACATAGCCGTCGGCGGTCCGTTTCTGCAGCAGTTCGATCAGCCGGCGCCCGATTCTGACCGCGGCTTCGCCAGCGTCATCGCGCGCGCGCCGCGGCAAGGTTTCGGGATCGAACAGCAACAGCAAATCGACGTCGGACGAATAATTGAGTTCGCGGCTGCCGAGCTTGCCCATGGCGATGACCGCGAACCCATGGACTTCGGCGTCGGGCACCCGCTCGCGGATCGCGGCCTCGACCGCGCGGTGGATTGCGCGGTCGGCGAAGCCGCTGAGCAGACCGGTGACGGCTTCGAGCGAGAGCTCCCCGGAAAGGTCGCCAAGTGCGACGGCGAGCGCCAGCGCGAGCCGTTGCCGCCTCAGCTCTACGTCGAGCGCTGCGGCCGTCGCGGTCAGCGCGAGTTCGGCGGCATTCTCCGCACCTCCTCTCTCAAAGGTCTCGGCAATGTCGGGGCGCGCGCGCAGCGCTTCGCGCAGGAACGGGGAGAAACGCTCCGCCCGCGATACGGCGTCCTGGCGCGTTCCGGCGGGCGGCTGCGAATCCATCGCCGGCTGAATGCAGCAATTCCGCGTCACACGAAACTTCCCCAGCCCCTCGGTCGTTTCCCCCACGAATGACCAAGGAACTTGAGACCCCCGAAGTGACGCAGAGTAACGCAATGGATCGACGACTCATCCGCGTAGACGTTGCGCCCTCGCACGCCGGCATCATGGCCGCGCTCCGCCGTGCATTTGAAGCGGCGGCGTCGGAGCCGTGCGACCGCGACTTCGCCGAGCTACTGCGTCAGCTCAATTAGGGCTTAGCCGCTGTGATCGCGGCTGAGTTCGTCGACTTCACCCATAATCGCCTGCAGCGCCGATTTGTCGGGATTGGTCTTGTGCTGCCGGCGCGAGGGCAATTTGCCGCTGGTCAGCAATTGTTCGAGCGCGACCCGGCCGCGCGCGACGCGGCTTTTGATCGTGCCGACCGCGCAACCGCAGATTTCTGCCGCTTCCTCATAAGCGAATCCGCCCGCACCGACGAGAATCAACGCCTCGCGCTGCGGCTGCGGCAGGTGCATCAGCGCGCGTTGCATGTCGGCGAGTTCGATATGCCGGTCCTGGCTTGCCGGCGCGGCGAGGATCTTGGACGCGGTAATCTCGTCCCATTCGCCCTTGAACCGCGCGCGCCGCATCTGGCTGAGAAATAGGTTGCGCAAGATGATGAAGGTCCACGCGCGCATGTTGGTGCCGGCCTGGAAGCGCTTGCGCGCGGCCCAGGCCTTGAGCAGCGTTTCCTGGACCAGATCGTCGGCGAGATCGCGGCTGCCCGATAGCGAGCGGCCGAACGCGCGCAGGTGCGGAATGACCGCTGCGAGCTGATCCTTAAATTCGGGATCCGACAGCGGGACCGTCTCGAACGGTACGTCCACGCCGGCTTCCTCGTCGCGATCTTCAGCCAAGTTCACCCCTCACTTGTGGACGCGACCCATGGAGTCGCGCCCTTTGCCTCAAGATGAACAGCGGTTGGGACAGAAGCTAGGGACTCAGGACCGGCCGACCAAGACGATGATCACAAATATTACGATCACCAGAAATAGTCCCACGGTGAGCACATAGCGCGTCATGTGCGGAGTCGAGCCGGCCCGGGCTTCCGTCGTCGTCTCGTGAATTGCCCCGCTCTCGGGGTCAATGTGGGCCATCGTTGCTCTTCCGCACCAATCACTGTTCGGAAAGGCCAACGCACCTTCAACGGCGGTGTTCCCGCCGATGGTCGATCAGCCCGCCGGAACCGTCGCCGCGTCGAAAAACAGCGCCTGAGCGATTGCCGCCTTCACCGTCGAACGTTGGAACGGCTTGGTGATCAGGAACGTCGGCTCCGGCCGGGTCCCGGTCAGCAGTCGCTCGGGGAACGCCGTGATAAAGATTACCGGTACCGAGAATTCAGCAAGGATGTCCTTGACCGCATCGATGCCGCTGGAATCGTCCGCCAGCTGGATGTCTGCGAGAACCAGGCCGGGCGGATTTTGCCGCGCCTGGGACACCGCTTCATCGCGGGTAACGGCCACGCCGGTGACATTGTGGCCAAGGTCGCGGACGATGGTTTCGATATCCATCGCGATGATCGGCTCATCCTCGATAATCAGCACGTCGGCGAGGGTCTGCCGCTCGATTTCCTCAAGCGCCTCGGCAACCAGGGAATCGACATCGTTCGGCTTGGCGCCGATCAAAAAGCCGGCATCTTCGGACGAAAATCCTTCGAGCGACGTCAACAGCAGCGCCTGGCGCGACAACGGCGTGATCCGCGACAGCCGAGCATGGGCGATGCCTTCGGGGCCGGCGAGACCGCGCGAGGGCTCCTCGCCTTCTTCAATATTGGCGGTCGACCAGATCGCGTGAAACGTCTTGTACAGGCCGAGACGGGGATCCACGTCGCGCGGAAATTCGTCCGGCTGGGCAACGATCGCTTCAAGGGTGGCGCGAACGAACGCATCGCCGTGCGTCTGACTGCCGGTCAAAGCCCGCGCGTAACGGCGCAAAAACGGCAGATGCGGAGCAAGTTCCTGGCCCAGCGACATAAGTGAGAAACTCCCTCGAATAAGACTTGCGGCGTCTTTGGCCGCCCCACCTGATTGTTGCAACCCTGGATGGGTCGGTATCCCAGCAGAGTTACGCCCCTCCCCGAAGAAGTGAAGCACGGGTGGAACCAAGCACAGCCGATTTGGTTTCCACCTGTGCGGAGGCAGCATACAAGTCAGCCAGCCTGTCCGTGTGCGTGGAGTGTCAGATGGGGACAGCCCGGAGCCGAACCCGTTGCGCACAAAGTCGAGGTTTGTATGAGGCGCGTAGGCCCGCGCGAGGGGGGACGAGAGGTTGAGTGGTACAAAACGCGGCAAGCATGAGGGACCTGACGGTTCCGGCAAGCCGCAGAATCCCCCACGGAAGAAGCGTACGGCCGATCTCGGCCGGGCGTTGCGCTCCGTCTATGACGACACGCTGCGCGAAAGCGTACCCGACGAATTTACCGACTTGCTTGGGAAACTCAGCTGAACCGATGCTGCTAGGGGCTGCGAGATGCTGAGCGCAGCGATCCGCCGTTTCGCCGGTCTTCCCACCGCCGCCAAGCTCCTCCTGATTCTCACCGCATTGCTTCTGCCCATCGGCGTCGCGTTGAGTCTGATCGCCGCCTCGGGGATTCGCGATGCCAATGACATGCTGCGCGATCGCAGCGCCAACGAGGCGCGGGCCGCCGCGCGCGGGATGGAAGGCCTGATCGCCCGTAATGCTCTGGCGCTGCGGATCGCCGCGGCCGGCGCAATCCCCGCTCAAGGCAGCAATGCTTGCGACGCGGCACTGAAAGCCCTGGCTACCGCGCCGGCCATCACCCGCAGCTTCGCCCTGCGCGACGGCGAGGGGCAGGTACTGTGCGCGACTGACGGTTTCGTCCCGCGCGAAAATCTGCCGCTTGTCGCCCCCGGCGACATCCGCTCGTGGATCGACCCTGACGCAGAGCAGGTCGACATCCGTGTCGGCGTGATCGGCGGAATGGCAACGGCGAGCGTGTCCGGGGACGACCTCAAGACCGCAGCCCTCGACGCGACCAGCGGTATTCGCTCGCTGCAGTTGGTTGATGGACAAAATACGCTCGATTTGATCGGGCCGGCTGCAACGGACGGCCGGCAAAGATTCGTCGCCCTGCCGATCATCAACGGCGCGCTAACGGCACGGATCGGCTTTCCGGTCACTCGGATCACGACCGCGGACAAACTCGTGCTCCTGCTTCCGGTGCTGATGTGGGTGCTGGCGGCGCTGGTCGCCTGGGTGCTGGTGACGCGCCTGCTGATCCGGCCGCTCAAGCGGCTGCAGAGCGCCGTCAGCGGCTACAGCCCGGGCGAGGAACTCCAGCTGCCGCGGAAACTTGGTCCATCAACCGAAATCCAGGAATTGCGCGATGCCTTCGAGCGCGCCGTGGCGCGGGTCGACGAGTCCGAGCGTGAAATGACCGGCGCGCTCGACGGGCAGCGCCGGCTGGTCCGCGAAGTCCATCATCGGGTCAAAAACAACCTGCAGGTCGTCGCGTCGCTGCTCAACATCCACGGCAGAAGCGCTGAGACCACCGACGCCCGCAACGCCTACGCCGGGATCGGCCGGCGCGTCGGCGCCCTGTCGGTGGTTCATCGCAACCATTTCGCCGAGATGGAGGAGAATCGTGGAATCGCGGTCCGGCCACTGCTCGCCGAATTGGCCGCCGAGCTGCGCGCGGGAGCCCCGGATCCGGCGCGCAAACTGCGCATCGATCTTGAGCTGGAATCGGTCAACACGACCCAGGATGTCGCGGTCGCGGTCGCTTTCTTGGTGACCGAGATCGTCGAATTCGCGATGCTCAACCGGCCGGAGGACCCGGTCGAAATTTCTCTTCGTCGGACTAGCGAACTGACCGCGCGCCTGACGTTGAGCAGCCCCGTCCTGGTCCCCGAGGCAGCGGACGAACCCGAAAAAATGCAGTTTGAACGCATTATCGCCGGCCTCGCCAAACAGCTAAGGTCCACGCTCGAACGCAAGCTCGGGCGCTACAGCGTTGATTTGCCGGTATTTCCGGCGCCTTAAGCGATCTGTGGACGGATGCAGCCGGGGCGAAAAATAATCTCGAGGGTTCGGAACTCTTCGCGAAGACGCTGCGTTGTGTTGTTCGGATAGCGACCTTTTGCCCCCCCGCTCTCGCTATCCGGCTTAAATGGGCCCGGAACCGCTAACCCTCCCCCCCCCCGGTGGCGCTTCCGGGCCCCCTTCTGTGTGGGCCTCCGGAAACTCTGGATTTGAGCGGGCCGCCCGGCGGGCCGCGCGCCAGTGAGTCAGGCGGATGGCGAGCAGCGCGAATTCGTACAGGCCGTAAAGCGGCACCAGCAAAATCAGCATCGACACCACGTCCGGCGGCGTCAGCACCGCCGCGACCGCGGCCGCGCCGACGATCGCGTAGCGCCGCGACTTGGCGAGCTGCTCGCGGGTAACGATGCCTGCGCGCTCGAGGATCATCAGCAGGATCGGCAAGAGGAACGCCGCGCCGAAGCCGAACAGGAAGCGGGTGACGAAAGTCAGGTAATTGCCGACGCCCGGCAGCGCTTCCTGGTTCACCCCGCCGACGTCGCCCTGGAAGCTCAGCAGGAAATGCAGCGCCCATGGCATGGCGACGAAATAGGCAAAGGTCGCGCCAGCCCCGAAGAAGATCGGGGTCATCAACAGGAACGGCAGAAACGCATTCTTCTCCTTGGCGTAGAGACCCGGCGCGATGAACCGCCACAGCTGGATCGCCAGCACCGGGAAGCTGAGCATGAGGGCGGCGAACAGCGCCACCTTCACCTGGACGAAGAAGGCTTCGAAAATGTCGGTGTAGATGAGCTTGCCTTGCCCGGCCTGGAGCAAAGGCTGGACCAGCACCGCGAAGATATTCTTGGCGAAGGCGAAGCAGACGAAGAAGGTCACGACCAGCGATGCCAGGCACCACAGCAAGCGCCGCCTGAGCTCGATCAGATGCTCGAGCAAAGGCTGCTTGGTTTCGTCTATATCCTTCACGGCAACGGCCGCTTCTCGGGCGGAAGCTCGTCTTCCGACGCATCCGGTTCGGCGACCGGCGGCATTTCGTCGGGCGTGCCCGGCTCGGGATATTCGGCGTTGGCGGGGTGGAGCTTCATGATGCGCTCATTCTCCTCGCGCCACTTTTTCTCCATTTCCTCGAGCTCCGCCTCGCGCATCATATTTTCGATGCCGGAGGTAAAGTGGCGCGCCATGCCGCGCATCCGGCCGACCCAATAGCCGACGGTGCGCATGACCTTGGGCAAGTCCTTGGGCCCGATGAAGATCAAGGCCAGGATCGCGACAACCGCGAGCTCCGAGGAATCGACGCCAAACATGGCGGCTCTCTACTTTTCTAGCGCGCTTCGTCGTCCCGTGGCGGCGACGGCGCGGCCGTCGGATCGGCCGGGCGCGCGGTCACGTCGATCGGCGGATCCTGCCGCCCGATCGAACGCGGCGGATCGTTTCGCTTTTCCTCGTATCGCTTACGCGCGTCATCCTCGTCGTCGGACATTCCCTGCTTGAAGCTTTTGAGGCCCTTGGCGACGTCGCCCATCATTGATGAGAAGCGGTTCCCGCCGAACAGGAGCAGCAGGATGATCGCGAAGATCAGGATATGCCAAATGCTGAAACCGCCCATGAGAAACTCCTTTGCGAGGCTTCCTAGTCTTCCTCGCCGTCGCTTTCCAGTTGAAGCTGGAACACAGACTCGTCGAGCGGGTCCAAAAGTCCCGCGGCCTTGAGGTCGTCGATCCCGGGCAGGTCGCGACGCGACGAGAGGCCGAAGTGCGTCAGGAACTCGTGGGTCGTTGCATAGAGCAAAGGGCGCCCCGGCCCTTCGCGCCGTCCGGCGGGGCGAACCCAACCCGCGTCCATCAGCACGTCGAGCGTACCCTTGGAGATTTGCACGCCGCGAATCGCCTCGATCTCAGCCCGGCTAACCGGCTCGTGATATGCGATAATCGCCAGCGTCTCGGTCGCCGCGCGCGACAACCGGCGCGGCTCCTCGCGGGTCCGGCGGAGCAAATGGGCGAGGTCGGGCGAGGTCTGGAAATGCCAGCGGCCGCCGCGTTCAACCAGCTCGATCCCGCGGCCCTCGTACTGGGCCGACAGTTCACCGAGCGCGATTTCGATCGGCCCTTCGCCGACATGCAGGCCGATTTCCTCGACCGACAGCGGGGTCGCGGACGCGAAAAGCGTGGCTTCGATCGCGCGAGTCAGCTCGTCCATCACGCAGCACGCAATTTGATTGGCGCGAACGGTTCATCCTGCGCAATATCGAGCTTGCCGCGCCGGGCGAGTTCGAGCGCGGCGAGGAAGCTCGAGGCCAGCGACGAGCGGCGGAATTGCGGGTCCTGGGTCGACGGCAGAAAGCTTTCGAGCATGGTCCAGTCGAGCGCCGCGCCGATCATCCGGCTGACCCGGTCGAGCGCTTCCTCAAGCGTCATCACCGCGCGCGGATGGACCACGTGCATCGCTGGGGCCGACCGCGCACGGACCGCGCCATACGCCGCGAACAGGTCGAAATCGCGAACCTGCCAGTTGGACTTGCGCACCAGCCGCAGGCCCTCGGGCGCGCCACGCACGAACACGTCGCGGCCAATGCGATCGCGACCGAGCAACCGGGCGCCAGCCTCACGCATCGCATCGAGCCGCTGCAACCGCATCTGCAGCCTGAGCGCAATTTCCTCGGGGCTTGGATCCGCCTCGGGGTCGGACGGCAGCAGCAGGCACGATTTCAGGTAGGCGAGCCATGCCGCCATCACGAGATAATCGGCGGCGATCTCGAGCTTGAGCGCCCGCGCTTCGTTCAAATAAGCGAGATATTGCTCGACCAGCTGAAGGATCGAGATCTGCGCGAGGTCGACTTTCTGGACGCGGGCAAGGCTGAGCAGCAGGTCGAGCGGCCCCTCCCACCCATCCAAGGTGAGGTTAAGCTCGTCCGACTGGCGGATCGGCCGTTCTTCGAAATCTTCGTCGGTTTCCATTGCCCCAGATTACACCAAGGCCAGCAATGCGTCGCGCTTCGCGGTCGCCTCGGCAAAATCTGGACCGTCGCCGTCGACCAAAGTAATCGCCATCGCCCGGGCCAGCCGTTCCTCGCCTTCGGCGGATAGCGCCGGAGCCGCGCCGGCGACCGCGATCATTTCCTCTATCTTGCCAGAACAATGGAGCGCGACGTCGCACCCCGCCGCGACCACACCGGCGGCGCGGCTGCCGAAATCGCCCTGCAGCGCTTCCATGCCAATATCGTCGCTCATCAGGAAACCGTCGAAGCCGATGCGGCCGCGAATGATGTCGTGAATCACGACTGGCGACAGGCTCGCCGGGCGGTCTGCGTCCCACGCGTCGTAGACAACGTGGGCCGTCATCCCCATCGGCGCCGAGCGTAGCCGCTCGAACGGCTCTAGGTCGATCTCGAGCGTCTCGGCGTCCGCGGTGACTATGGGCAGTTCCTTATGGCTGTCGACCAACGCCCGGCCGTGGCCAGGCATGTGCTTGACGATGCCGACGACGCCGGCTGACGCCATGCCGTCGAGCACCACGCGGCCGAGCGCCGCGACCTGCATCGGTTCCGAGCCCAGAGCGCGGTCGCCGATGATGTCGCTGGCCCCTTCTTGGCGGACGTCGAGCAGGGGCAATGCGTTCACGTTGATCCCGCACGCGCGCAAGCTCAGCGCAATGGCGCGCGCGTTGGAACGCGCCGCCTCGAGCGCCGAGGAGGGGGCCAGCGCGTAAAGCTGGGCGAAGCGCTCGGCGGCGGGGAACGCCGGCCAGGCGGGCGGCTTCATCCGCGCGACGCGGCCGCCTTCCTGGTCGATCAGGATCGGCACATCGGGGCGTCCGGTCAGGTCGCGCAGCGCATCGGTCAATCGCAGCAGTTGCTCGGGAGTGTCGCAATTGCGCTTGAACAGGATGAATCCGGCAGGCTCGGCGTCGCGAAAGAAGCCGCGCTCATCGTCGGTCGGTGCGAACGCTTCCAAGCCATAAATCGCGGCCCGCATTATTGCGCCACGAAGCAGTTCTCGCCCGCGGCCTTGAGCGCCTGACACGCCGCTTTCGCATCGGCCGGGGAAGCCGCCGAAGCCCGGAGCCGGATGCCGCCGGGGTACGGCACGATCAGCTTGTTCATCGCCGCGACCGACGCAAACCGCGCCGACAACGCGGCCCAGGCCCGCTCGGCTTGCGCCTGGTTGGCGAAGGCGCCGAGCTGAATAACACTACCCTTCGCCCCGGTCGGCGCCGGAGTCGGTGCGGGCGCCGGCGTTGCCGCGACCGGTGTCTTGGTCTCGTGCGGAGGAATACGCTTGGGTTCCTCCTTGGGCGGTGCCACCGGTTCCCCGGGGGCCTTGGTCACATCGAGCTGCGAATCCCGGTCTTCACCGGCGCTGGTTTCGTAGGCGGTCTGGCTTTCGCCGGCGACGTCGAGCCCGCCGGGGTTGGGCGGCTTGATCTTGTATGGGCCCGGTTCGGCGCGGATCAGCTGCGGCGGGCGGTTGGAGTCGGCATCGCGCCGCCCGATCCAGAAGAAGCCCGCGGCGACGACCAGGCCGGCGAGCAGGACGACGATCAGGGCAGCAAGCATCTTGCGCGCCGAAACGCCGCGCGGCTCGTCCTCGTCGTCGACCGCGGCCAGCCACGGCAGCTGGCCATCATCTTGAGCGCGATCGTCGGTCACATTCCCACCTCACGCTCATCGATCACGACGCAGCTTTGGGCGATCATCCGCATGCGCTGGCACAGCACGGTCGAATGGGCTTGTGAGGTCGTCCCCATCTGCAGCCGGTAATAGGTCCGGCCATCGCGCAGCGACTGCACCGGCACAACCAAGGCGGGCAGGCGCTTGAGCGCCGGGTTCACCTTGACGATTGCCCACCACCCCTTCTTCGCCTGACGCGCCGTGCGGAACGCGCCGACGCGGACCAGTCGACCGGAGGCGCCGTCGACGACGCGGACCGGCCACGGGCCGGACTTGACCGGCCGGGGTGCCTCCTGCGCCGCGATGGTTTGATTGAGCGCCGTCTCGGACTCGGATGTCGCCGGTATCGCCTCGACCGTGGGTTCGGCCTCGGGACGGACGCGTTCGAGCGGCGCCCGGCGCGGAGCCGGTTGTGATTCCGGCACCAGGATCGGCGGCGCGACGATGCGTTCGATCTTCGGCAAGGTTACGGGTTGCACTTCCGACTTGGTTGAAGCGTCGGACAGCGGGACCGTGGCTGCGGGCCGGGTGAGCGACGATTCGGGCGCCGACACCGCGTCTTCGCCGCTCTGCCGCCCGAGCCAGTAGGCCAAACCGGCAACAAGCAGGACCGCGGACGCGGCCCAGCCAAGCAGGTTGCCGGAGGACCTGCGCACACGCGCCGGTTCGTCGGGAAGCCATGGCAGCCGGTCCAGGCCGAGCGCCACTCGGCTGTCGCTCATGTTCAGCGCATCTCCTCGGTCGCGGCGACCCCCATCAGTGCCAGACCGCTCTTGA
>Ga0068859_100000145_pt1 | contig 67064 bp, 90 predicted proteins | sample KBSSwiS22_FD_66585 | JGI IMG/M metagenome (GOLD analysis project Ga0068859, IMG submission 66585) | Switchgrass rhizosphere microbial communities from Kellogg Biological Station, Michigan, USA - KBS Switchgrass S2-2 | ecosystem: Host-associated > Plants > Roots > Rhizosphere > Soil ...
CTGTAGTCATCGCCCGGTGGGAAAGACTGCCGAGAACTGAGGAGTTGTTAAAATGTCTATCGAAATAAGTGTTTCAGATTCCGAGTTGAAGTGGCTGGAAGGCCGTCGCCGGAAGCTGAACGCAATGCGCGCAAAGTATAAAGCGCGCGGCCTTGCCGAACAAAAACCAAACGTTGCGCTCTCAGGACCACCGAAGCCTCATGAGGTATGTGTATTGCTCCGCCGCCGTAAAGGACTTACCCAGAAGGAAGTCGCCGAGAAACTTGGCTGTACTCGCTTGTGGGTAGTTCAAATGGAAGCGGGTGACGCGCCGATTGATCGCTTGGGCATGTTCTGGGGGCTGTAAAATGGCGGTACTGAAGAAGGTTAAGCACGATACAAAAAGTGCGGTGGAGTTCCTTCAGAAGTGGAGCCCCGAGGGTCCATGGGTCCTCACCGCGATTATCCCGGACGGGAAAACCGAAACAATGACCTTTCCCGCGGCCAAGTGGACGGACGCTGCCGCCTGGATCGAAGGTCATCAAGGCATCAAGAATCTGTACTTTCACGTCAATCCGGTTCGGAAGGCGTTGGATAATAAAGCCTCCAAGGAAGATATTGCGCGATTGGCATGGCTCCACATCGACATTGACCCGCGCGCCGGGGAGGATTTCGCCGAGGAGCGGACCCGCGCGCTGAAGATGTTGAAGAACTTCAAGCCGGCGCCAACGGTCATCATCGACTCGGGCGGTGGCTATCAGGGCTTTTGGAAACTCCAGCCAAGCGAACGCCTGGAAATCAACGGCGTGGTCGAGAAGGCTCAGGAACTCGAAGCCTACAACATTCAGCTGGAGAAGCTATTCCAGGCGGACCATTGCCACAACGTAGACCGCATCATGCGGCTACCGGGCACCATTAACGTTCCGACAGCGAAGAAGATCAAGAAAGGGCGCCAGCCTACATTGTCCACGCTTGTAGAATGGAACGATGCGGCGCTGTACACCATTGACCAGTTTATCCCGGCGCCGCGGGTTCAATCACGTGATCAAGGGCTCGCGAGCGGTCCGCCCAAAGTCAGAGTGACGGGCAATGTCGCTGATATCGGGACGGAGGAGCTGAAGGAGTGGGCCCAACAGAACGGCAAGGCGATCACGGACCATACCCTGGCGCTGATCGCGACCGGACAGGACCCGCTCGACCCGACGAAATACCAATCACGATCTGAGGCGCTGTTCAGAGTCTGTTGCGACCTCGTGCGCGCCGAAGTTCCGCCGGAAATGATCTATGCGGTCATCACCGGATCGAATGAGATTGCGGTCAGTGTCCGCGATAAACCGGACCCAGAAGGCTATGCGCTGCGGCAGATCGAACGCGCGCTTGAAGAAGCCATCGACCCGATGCTGCGCAAACTGAACGAAAAGCATGCGGTCATTTCTGACATCGGCGGGAAGTGCCGAATTATCAGCGAGGTCATGGACCCTTCGCTACAGCGGACGAAGATCAGCAAGCAATCGTTTGAGGACTTCCGCAACCGTTACCGCCACATCAAGGTGATTGTTGGGCGTACCGAAGCCGGCGCGCCGGTCGAGAAGGCCGCGGGAAACTTTTGGATTGATCACCCGAATCGCCGCCAGTTTGACACCATTGTTTTCTCGCCGGGTCGCGATGTTCCCGACGCTTACAACCTCTGGCGTGGATTCGCCTGCGATTCGCTCCCGGGCGATAAGCACAAGGGCTTCATGCAGCATCTATTCCTCAACGTCTGCTCGGGGAATCAGGAGCACTATGACTACCTGGTAGGCTGGATGGCTCGGACCGTTCAGCACCCGGACGGCCCGGGAGAGGTCGCCGTGGTGCTCCGCGGGAAGCGCGGAACCGGCAAGAGCTTCTTTGCCAAGAAGTTCGGGGCCTTGTTTGGGCGGCACTACCTTCAGGTGTCGGACTCGAAGCATTTGGTGGGCTCTTTCAACGCCCACCTCCGCGATACCGTCGTGCTGTTCGGTGATGAAGCCTTCTTCGCCGGAGACAAGAAACATGAATCAGTTCTGAAAACGCTGATCACGGAAGAACACCTGGTGATCGAAGGCAAGGGCGTAGACGCCGAGGCGGCGCCGAACTATACGCACCTGATGCTCGCCTCGAACGAAAACTGGGTGGTGCCCGCCGGTCTCGATGAACGCCGCTTTTTCGTGATGGAAGTTGGCGAGGGGAAGAAACAGGACCACAACTATTTCAAGAAATTGTCGTTGGAGCTGGATGAAGGCGGCTTCGAGAACCTGCTGCACTTCCTCCTGACCTATGACCTGAGCAAATACGAAGTCCGCGCCGTCCCCCAAACGAAGGCGTTGCAGGATCAGAAAATATTGAGCATGGACCCCGAAATTCAGTGGTTGTTCGAGAAGTTCTGGGAGGGTCGGATATTGCGCGGCGACCAGGAGTGGCGGGAAAAGGTCATCAAAGATTTCCTGTATGACGACTACGTTATGGACCTCAAGGACCAGGGCCGCAACTTCCGTATGAGTCGGACCGGGTTTGGCAAATTCCTCCTCCGCGCGTTCCCGCCGGGCCATCCGGTCTCGAAACAGGAGACGGTTGAAGTGCCCTGGACGAATGACACCGGCTTCGAGGTACTGGTCAAGAAACGCATGTATGTGATCTATCTCCCGCCGGTTGATCTTTGCAGAGAACATTGGGACACTAACTTTGGTGGGCCGTTCGATTGGCCCAAGCTGGACGCGGTTCAAACGCAGTTGGTGCCCCCGGATGAGGAACCGATTCCATTTTGAGCGAGACACTGGAAGCGACAAAGCGGGAGCTGGCTGAAGCCGGTATTGCGTACCGGGTCGAGAACGGGAAGCGGCACTATAAGGTCCGCTTCACGGTCTGTGGTAAGGCTTGCATGGTGACCTGTTCGCGCTCGGCGAGCGACCACCGCGCGATCTTGAACGCCCGCCTGCAAGTACGGCGCGAAATCCGAACGGCGATGAATCAATGAAAATTACTTTACTTTTACGAACTCACACAACTATACTTTCCCGGCGGCGAACATGAGCCTGATTATGGAACAACGATACTCACTTGGACAGGAACTCACCCATCATGAATTGCGAGAAGCCTACAAAGCTATATTCCAACGCGACCTCCCGCGGGGCGCCAAATCGGCGGACGTTGCGCGCGGGCTCGCGGCGTCCTATGGCAACCGCTTTGAATTCGAGGTCAACCGCCTCCGAGGTTATGCTTGGAATAATCATGAAGTGGTATCTCCTGATTCCGGTTGCAATCGTATGGATGGTATATAGCGCGATTGCCAGCTATTTCGACCGCCCGACGGTGCTGCGCGATCCTTTGAGTGGTGATTGCGTTGAGATCGTCCAGCCCTCGGACCAGCATTACACCTGCGACAATCTTCCACCCAAGTACGTGTGCGCATACAAGTATTAACCACCAACAGAAATGGAGCAAACCATGTCATATGTCGTATTCCGCAATAAGGGGGTCATTGACCCGCGGTCCATCACTACCTTCGGCGCCAGCTCGAAGGAGAACAAGGGAGCCATTGGCTTTTTCGGAACCGGGCTGAAGTACGCCGTTGCAATCCTCCTCCGGGAAGGCTGTGAGATCAGCATTCTGTCGGGCAATAAGCGTCTCGACTTCGGGTCACGCAAAACCAAAATCCGGGTTGATTCCTTTGACTTGGTGACAATGAACAAGCGCGCTATCGGCTTCACCACCGAACTCGGCAAGACCTGGGAAGTTTGGCAAGCGATGCGCGAGCTGTATTGTAACATGCTCGACGAACGCGGCGAGGCCGTCGAGGTCGAGAACTTCCCCGAGCCTGACCCGGAATCCACGCAGATCATCGTTCGCGGGGAGAAGTTCACCGACGCCTGGGCCTCTCGCTCCGACATCATCCTGAGCACCGACGCGATTGAGAAAAATGAGTCAGTCCATATCCACCCGGGGCAATCGCAATATGTCTTTTACCGCGGGATCAGGGCCTATAAGCTCAACACTCCGTCGAGCTTTACCTACAACATTCAACGGAAGTGCGAGCTGACCGAAGATCGCACCCTGAAGTATTCCTGGGACGCTGATGCAGCGATCCGTAAAGGCTTCTGCGAATCGAAAACGCCAGCCCTGATTCAGCGCGCGGTGACGGCGCCCAAACAGACCTATGAGAACACGATGACGTTCGAGGGCTGCTTGCCATCGAAGGAGTTCATTGGGATCGTCCGGGACCTCGCGAACAAACGCGACATTCACCTCAACCGCAGCGCGCTCGAAGCGGTCCGTGTTTGGGCTTCGGACGAATTGCACGCCGGCCCGGCGCTTCAGCTTGATCCGGTAGAATCGGCGATGCTTCAGAAGGCGATCAACTTCAATATCGCGATGGGGTACGCCGTCAGTGATTACCCGATAGTTGTCACTGAATTCCTCGGCGAGGGCGTGTTGGGCCGCGCCGAGAATGGGACCATCTTTGTAAGCCGTCGAACGTTTATGATGGGGACGAAGATGCTTGCCGGAACCCTGGCGGAGGAGTATTTTCACCTCAAGTTCAACACCTACGATGAAACCCGCTCCTTCCAGAATTTCCTGGTTGACGCGATCATGACCCTGGGCGAAAAGCTACTTGGAGAACCGCTGTGACCATGAAACCAACTGTGAATCTCAACCCGGAGGCCGTCGCGATAGCGCGACAAATCCACGATGTGGCAAACAACTTCCTTGTCGAGCGGAAGCGCATCCACGAGAAGGCGAACGAAGATTGCGAACGGCTCGGCGCCGACCGTCAAGCCGTTATGGGCGCGATGTTTGATCAGTTGTTCATTGCGCAGGGCCTTCCGCTTTCGCTGAAGGATCAGTATTCACTTGACATGAGTTATGCGGCTGATCACGGTCTCGCCTTCCTTCGCCCCATTGAGTTCGACCAACCGCAGGGCAGCTTCGACTTAGGCGAAATGCTCCGCAATCAACAAACCCAGCACTGAGGACAGGATATGGAAACTCAACAAACGATTACGGCGTGGGGTGTTGCGACCTTCGGCCCAAACAAGCCCCTGGCTATCGCAACCCGCGCCAACGTCGAAATGTCCGAGTTGTTGAACGCTCTCAGCAATCTGGCCGAGACCGGCGACGCTGAATTGTACGAACAGCGCCGGATCGCTTGCGGCGTCGAGTGCGCTGACGTGGTCATTATGGTCATGCAGGTCTCCGAGCTTCTGGGCGCCGATCTTCTCAGCGAAATTAACAAGAAGATGGCGATCAACCGCCGCCGCAAATGGATCACGCTTCCCTCGGGTCAGCGTCAGCATGAGGACGGACCGAACCCGATTGGTGACAACGAGTTCAAGGAGCCCGGAAGCGGTCTGATCATGGAAATGGATCAGTGGTACATTCTCGCGGATTCGGGCAGTGCGTACTATCCGAAGGGGTTTGCCTCCTCGGACGAAGCCATTGCTTGGGCGAAATCCCCGGCGGGCGTCGAAGCCGGCGCGGATAAAGCCGTGGTGCCTCATTTTGTCAATGGACACTGGGAGGAGGTTGACGGCGTCAACATTATGCGCGGCGGCGATCTATTCAGCTTCTGGGAAAGCGATGACCCGGAGTTCTTAAACGAAGTTCAGAAAATGCGTGGTGCTGTATGACAACGGTGATGGAAGGGGTTGAAGTCAAACTGGGGCGGCTCGATACCGATTGGCGCAAGTTCGCGGTCATTGTCCAGGTCCATTCGTCTCTGAAGCCCGGTTTCAAGGCCAATTGTGAAATCGACCCGGGTGAAGCGGGCAGTCAGGCCAATCTCCTGAAGATGGTCGGCGCCGCGGGAGGAGCCGGGGCGGAGTATCTGGCCGATAAGTACGGCGACGCGCTCGACCCAACCACCTGCGTCATCTACGCCCAGCGCGCGTTTCTCGAAGAAATGAAGCTGTGCGCCGAACTCGCCAAGGAGGTCCCGGCGAAGCTGAAGCGGCTCGACTCCAACAAGTTCGCGCTACAGAACAATGAGCTGGAATTGTTCGACCGCCTTCAGTGGTTGGTCAACCACGACGAAAAGCTGACGCCGAACGAAGTGCACGCCCTCGATACTATGTTGGGCCGTCTCCACGGAGAACAGCTGGGATGAGAACCTGCGTTTGTCACGGCTTTAGGGCCCTGGGCGAAGCTGCCCCGGGCCTATGGGTTTGCCCCGAACACGGCAAGACCGGGCACGGTTCCTTTATGACTCTGTTCACTGAGTATCGGGAACAGCTGGGATTTATCGACAAAGATTCATTCTGGGACCTCTGTCAAGGCGTCCTCGTGACTGAGCGCGTTCGCGCGAAAAACCAGGACCGGATTTATTTTGATGAGGACGATCTTTTCAAGGACGTGTCTCAGCATATCGAATCGCTCTCAGCGACGGCTTTGCCGTTGAAGCCGGTCCGGGTTAAAATGCCAGGACTTTTCGCTGGAGCGAATATCATGGCACTGGTTTATTTCTTGGTCAATCTCATCAGTCTGATTACGCTCGGGTTGTGGGCCCTGATTCCTGAACCCACCTCGCTGTTCTGGGTCGCCTCAATGATCGGCTCGGGAGCGTCAACGCTCTTTGCCCTCGTGCTGGAGCTACGCCGGCCCCGGCCTATGATCCAGGGCATCGGGGATTCGCTGAGGGCGGTCTATCTGCCCAAGGACGTTCCCCCGGCGGGCGCTGAACAGCTTGTGGGCCGTCTGGTACTTTGGACGGCGATGTTCAAGATTGATAAGGGTCCGCATAAAGGCGAATGGGCCATGCAGGCGGAGGACCCTCAGTTGCCGGTTTGGATACCCTTGACCGAATTAGTTGTACAAGAGCGTCGCCGGGGTTTACTTTTTAAGCGTTGGTAACTATACTTTTCAGACCTACACTAGAAATGGAGCACCACAATGAAAGTTATACCGACCGCGAACCCCGGCCACGGCTTCTTCGGAACCATCGTTGACTTCAAGAAGGTCAAACAGATCGCGGAGACTCACTGGACTCTCGCGTTCAACCAAATCGCTGAAGCCGTTCCGACCGCGACGCCGGTTGAAATTCGTAATTATCTGGACAGTGTGTACGGTCGCCATTCCGCTGATGAGGTGGTCAATGGTCGGTCGCTCAAGGTCCAGATCGAATCCAGGCGTGCTCGCTTCTTGAAACATTTCGCTGCCATCCAGCGCCAAACTGCTGATGGTTGCTTCGAGGTCTGAAATGGACGAAGCCGAACGCCGCCGCAAGATCGAAGCAATCATGGGGAAACACGGCCTGCCGCCGACGCACCCCAATTGTCGCTCGATAGTCAAGATGACCTGCAATCCGCAATCACCAAGCTGGGTGTTCGAGGTATTTTGCCATAACCTCGAACGCGAGCTGATGCAAGTCGCGCTTGAAAACGGAACCCCGGTGCCCGATCCTGACCGCCTCCCCGTCTCCTGGGACGGGTTGGAGTCTTTGTTGGGCGCCGATACTATGAAACGGATCAGAAACGGAGAAGAAACATGATTGAAGAACTGACCAACCCCGAGTCCATCGACAACTGCGGCGTCGATAACCTGGCTCACGAAATGCGCCAACGCCTCGCCGAGAAGCGCGAGAAAGGCTACAGCGGCTGGCATAGTCAGAAAGAGTGCCCGCCCTCGCGCCTCGCGACCCGCTTCATTGCCAAGGTCGCCAAGGGTGAATACATCGACGCGGCGAACTATCTCATGATGCTGTTTAATCGCCCCGACGCGGCGGAAGCCCATATCATTAAAGCCTTCGACGAACACGTGTATGACGTTCACTCGCGGCTCGATAAGGCGTTGGTTGAGAAGTCGAAGCTGTCCACCGAAGTCGAGCTGACGAAGGTAGCAAACAAGAATCTCCAAGAGGTCCTGGATGCTACCCGGCGCGAACTCGAAGTCACCAAGGCTAATCTATCCCGCGCGCTCGGATACATCGACCGCGTAACGGAAGCGGAGCCGCCCGCGGCGAACTTCCAGCATGAGCGCGAGGCTTCTGTTGGCGCTGTTTATGAGCGCACGGTCTCGGGTTATCCTCGCCGCGGTCCGGTTTTGGATCACGGTATTCAGTACGATAGTTTCCAGGGTGTCTCCGATACCATGAAACGCTTTCGTTAGAAATGGAGCAAACAAACCCCTAACCCCACTGTAAAGGTAAATTATTATGGACTGGAAAACTTTGTTGCCGCAGTTGCTGCTGACTGTCGGTGTGATCTTCCTCGGGGCGTTCGCTCACGCTCTAAAAACCTACCTGCGGGGCGGCATCGACTCCCTGCGCGAGTATTGGGGGCCCAACAGCTGGCGTCCGACGCTTTGGACGCTGTTCACGATCTTCGGCGGCGCTATCGCGTCGGCGTTGAGCGGGGCGGTCAGTACGTCCTCGGCGGAAGGCTTGCTGGCCTTGTTCTTCATGGGATTTACCATCAACAGTGCGGTCAACACGCCGTCCTCGCAGGTGAAAACCACGACGGGCGCACCGGGTACGCCGCTGGCGGCTATCCTCGGGGCTCTGCTTCTGGTTGGGCTATTCGTCCCGAGCGGGGCACAGGCTTCGACGCAAGTTGTACTTGATTGTCAAGCTCCAACTACGCGGACGGACAACAGCGTGTTTGCTGCAACCGAAATCGCGGGCTACACTTTCGGATACACGCAACCCGCAACGGTTCGCGTTCCGTTATTGCCCGCGGTTCAGGCGCCTCCTTGCCATAAGGTTGTACCGATTGCAAAGGGTCAGTGCTTTAAGGCCGGGACGGTGTTTGACGTTACTGTTACCGACAATCAACTGATTCCGCTCACCTCGGACCCGGCGACGGCGACGCTGTCGGAGGATGTTTGTAACAACCTCCCCAAGCCGAACAAACCAACCAATGTTCTGATTTCCCACGATTGATTGGTTGGTTGTTAAAATTGTTTGGTTATTGTAAATAAGGCTCGGGGCTTCGGCCCCGATCTTTCGGCGGTGGAATAGTGCGGAAGAAAAGAAAAGGAGAGTATGTGTGCAACTGTATCGCTTATCCATTCCCGCACCGCTTTGGTGGCGGTAAATGTACAGGTCAACAGATCGCTGAAGCCTATTTCGAGAATCACGGCGGCTTCGGGTACTGTAAAGACTGTCACTGTTTTTCACGTGATCGCCGTTTCGGCGACATCTTTTGCGAAGTAGTCAACGGCCAGGAAACCCCGGAGCAATGCCCGGTGGTCCAGGAGCTTATTGCGTCGGAAGAAATCAAAATGAGGACCAAGAAATGAGCGATGTGAACCTAACAGACGTCATGATTGACATCGAAACAATGGGTGTAAACCGCGACGCCGCAGTGATTCAGATCGGTGCGCTGGTATTCGACTGGCAGACCGGAATGATGCCCCCTGATATCTTCCGCGAGGACGTTGACCTGATGTCCTCGATTATGGCCGGCGGTGAAACGGATCGCCTGACGACGGCCTGGTGGCGCGAACAAGAAGGGCTCGACCAAATTGAGCCCAAGCAGATCGGCGTGGTGCTTCACGCGCTGAGCAACTGGCTCGGGCAGTACCCGACGATTGAACGTGTTTGGGCGAAGGGTCCAACCTTTGATCTGACCGTGCTCGAAGGCTACTATGACCGCCTGGGAATCAAGCGCCCCTGGCGTTACAATCAGCCGCGCGATACCCGGACGGTGATTGACCTCGCTCGGACTATCGGTGTTTGGGCGGAACCCGAAGGCGGGGACCCCAAGCATGATGCGGCGGAGGATTGCCGGCGTCAATGTATCCAGTTGGTGAGCGCGCTGAACCATTTAAGAATTATTGGATAACAACTTTACTTTTCGAGCGGTCTCACTATACTTCTCGAACAGACTGAGGAAATGGATTAGATCATGAAGGCTTTTGTTTTGCTAATGTTGCTCACCGGGATCGCGCACGCGGAGGACGCCTTCATGCCTCGCGTTATTCCGACGCGCTACTACACCCACCCGGTCGAGCCCGGCAAGGGTGATGTCATCGACGTAGCGCGCTGTAAGCTCGATGCGAAAACGGACGAAGCGCAACACGCCTGTTACAAGATTCTCCCCGGTGATGTCGGTGAGATGCTGTGGCGTGTTGACCGTGGCGAAATCCAGAAACCTATCGTCATTCACCTTTACCGATACTGAGGACCCTCAAGGATGAACGCTGTACGCATAGTGGCCATAACTCCTCCGCTCGGGGATTATCTCAGCGGCGAGTTCAAGGCATTTTACGATGGCGACCTGACCCAACGGGAGTTGGCGAAGATCGTACAAAACTGTTTCAATTTTCAAGAACGTCAGGGCCAAGCTCCCCATCGTTTCGATTACCCGGAGATACAACATGAAAGCGCGTAACAATCTGTTCATCGGTGGGGCAACGGTTGCCGCCCTGCTCGCGATCCTCCTACTGTCCAAGTGCGCGGTCGATAGCTACAAAGCCCAAGCAGAGGACCGGCTGCGACCCGTTGCCCCCGGCGGCTTGACAGCGGTCGAGGTCTCGCGTCACGGCGAGCCCGTCCCCTCGCTCGACGTAAAGCCGATGACCGCGGAGGAGCGCGCCCAGCGCCTCGCCTCGGAACGCATGTACAAAAAGTTAAACGACGATATGGCGAGCGGTCGCCGCGCGCCGAACAAGATGGGCGTCTATGAGAAGGAGGACCCGAGCGGCTGGACCGTCTATCAGGGTCCGCCACCGTTCGATCCAAAGCCTGAAGCCCAAGCAACGACATTCACCCCCGAGGAGACCATGACGCCCTTCGACGAAGGAGTGATTGGGCAGGACATCGTTGTCACTCATAACGACATCGCGGGCTGGTTTCCTCCGAGCTATTACGGTGGAGGCGGGGGCTATGTTGTCCAGACCTGTCCCGACTGTTGCGAGACCCTGCCAACGACACCCGGAACCGTCGCGAGCGTCCCGGAACCCTCAGCGATCTATCTGTTGGGCTCAGGGCTTGTCGCTTTATTTTGGTCAAGACGCAAAAAGATTCATTAGTTGACTTTACTTTTCCGACGGCTCCACTATACTTCTTATACAGATTAAGAAATGGAGCACGGAAATGAAAGTTTGGTTGCCCTGGTTATCGTTGCCGTTGGTGCGTGTCACTTCACCTCGGAAGCGTCGGGAAAGCTGAAGCAACAAGCGCAAGATCGCGCGGAGCTTCTGGCGAACATCTAAGCAACACGAGAAATGGAGCACATGGACATGAATGCCGCCACAGACCAAGCTATGCCGGACGAAAAGCCGGCGGCGCCTCGCGTTGTAGTAACCACGGAACGTCGGAAACCCGTTGATCTCAGCAAGACTCTCTTGTTGGACGATGACGGAATTCCACTTGAAAACCATCGGCGCCGCCGCACGGATACTCAGCTATGAAAACACCAATCACAATTCGAGCCGTCCCCAAATTTTATCTGGAGCCGTCGGTATTGGTAGTTGAAGGATTGCTTCGCCTCTCCGCGCTCCACTATGACGCTTCATGCGTCTCCGCGGGTAAATGCGGCGGTCACCTCTGGGGCTGGAACAATTGCATCAGGGGACCCGAACCGATACCTTGCGGCGCGACGGCGCGCGAGCTTGACCTGACCCTGAAGATACTTGAAGCGGCTCCGTCAGTCGATTTCGATATTCATGAGCGATTCGCTCTGAATGATTTCCGTTCCGATCTTCGCCGGGCGCTGACCGCGGCGGAGGAATACTGCTCTGATAAAGTTGTGGTGCTAGAATGATTTGTGAGAATCGCAATTGTCGTTATCACCTCCCGTTTGACGGTCGGGAGCCGCGAGTTCAAGTTGAGGAGCCCGATCAGACTGACCCCGATCTTAGGGTGATCAATATAGTCGAGCGGTTCCGTTGGATTACCACAGGTGGTCGCGAATTCTTTCTGTGCAAAGAATGTAGTGTTCAACAAGAAAAGGAGAAACATCAATATGTGTGAAGTCCGCATCGTAAAATACAACCACCCGTTCAAGAAGGACTCCGGGGTGCGCATCGACCTCGCTGGGTATCAGAGCCAAATCAAGACGGTCGAGGAACACCAGAACGTCCCGGACGCCGAAAAGTCGGCGGAAGATTGGCACAAACTCACCGGCTGGAACGTGGTCACCTACGTCGAGGAAGAAGTTGTTGAACTGAAGTTGTCAAAATCAGGCCTGGCCGACGATGCGCGGGACGGCGGCACTCATGATTAACACTGAGTTCATTCGCCTGGCCGTAAAGCAAAACAAACTTAACGCGCTGACGGGCACTGATCTTCTTCAGATCGCGGATGAACTCGACAAACACCGGAAGCGGTTTGGGCCTACTCGACTGACCAAGGCCCTTTGCTTCCTCGGAATACACCTGCGCGGTCGAACGGACGGCGGCTGTATGTATAATAGCTGTTATTGCCTGCTTTGTCGGCGCGACGCCTCGGGCGATCTTATCGTGATTGAGGAGAAGGACTGAATGAACGGAAAAGCCGCCAAACGCATCCGCCGGGCCGCTCGAATCCTCGCTGGCTACGGCGCCCGCTATCGCACGACGATACTCAGGCTGAAGCGCGAGTATGGCCGGGAACCATACCACGTCCGAACGGCGAAGAAGTCGGTTTGGGAGAGTCACCGCGCGAACGCCGTCAAGTCGCACCGATACGATGTCCACCCGGCTATCATGAACAAAGAGGTTTATGGCCATACTGATGAGGAAGGAAACTATTGGCGCGTTCCCGGAATTGAAGGACAACCGAAACCATGACCCGCAAGATTGCTGTTCAGAATAAGCTGATCAAATACGTTCGGTCACGCTACCCGCTGATCAAGCCGGTATCGACCCAGGGCCTGTTCAACTACCGCTGCCACGAGAACTGCGTGCAATACGCTATCGACCACGCGGCGGACCTCCCCGGGCTCGAAATCTTCGAGTGTATCTACATTGACGACATAGCCCAACCAACGCTACATTACCTCAACTTCGATCCGGTCGCGGGCAAGTACCTCGAAACAACGCTGGGATGGCAAGCGGAGCACTATGAGTTCTATGTGATACGCCGCATCCACCCGAGCGATTGGCCCCGCATCCTGCGCGAGTTCGAGAACTCCCTGGACGCCTGGCGCGATCAGTTCACAACCTGGTGGGATCGGTCTGTGTTGGGCATTCGGAGGATTCTATGACACAACTATTCGTTATCGAATCGCGGAGGCGTATGCTGATCAATACTGATCCGCAACGCCGTTGCTACAACGGTTGTCACTTCAGTTCTGAACTTGTTTGGACTGAATGGGAAGTCTTGAATTGCAATGTAACCCCGGAGACCGTCGAAGACAAATTGAAGTTCTGGCGGGAGTTGAATGACTACGCGGTCAGCCAACGCGGCGAGGGCGCAAAATCTGAATTCCAATCGAGGATACAAGAATGAGCTACGTTGCTTACACCATCATCGGTCTCCTGGTCCTCGAACAGGTCCTGGATTTCGCTATCGTCTACGTGTCAATGCGCCAGCTGCGCCGGGGGCCTTTCCTGTGAGCAAACGCGATCTGTTCGACCGCGGAGTGATCCGCATAACCAAATTCTGCGAAGCCAATAACCTGATCGTGCCCGAGGTCCGCGTGAGCACGCCGGATGAATGGCGGATACCCGGTCACTGTGCGTATTATCGCCCAACATACATAGCAATCTGCCTCGAACGCTGTGCGCATATCGGAACCGGCGGGGCGTCCTGGTCCTATCCGGGGTACACCGTGGACCGCGAGCCCTACGGCGTCCTGGCGCATGAGATCGGGCACCACGTCGATGTCGTGTTGGGCAATGTAAAGAACGGCAACGCCTATAATTCCGAATTCAGCAAGAACATTCGCAAAGCCTCGGGCGAGGAAAAGCTGACGAACTACTGCCCAAACGACGGCGAATGGTTCGCTGAAATGATGCGCCTCTTTATAACCAACCCCGATCTGCTCCGGCTAACTCGCCCAATCACGTTCCGCGAGCTATCGAAGTGGCTCAAGCCGGTCGAGACACGGCCCTATGACGAGGTGCTGATTAAGGCCCCGGCACGGACCTTTGAAGCGGTTCATAAGAAGATACTGAAGGCGGAAGCCGCCGCGGAGAAAGCCCATGCGCCGGCCCGTTGAGCTCATTACGTTCCTGGAGGGATCGCTGAAGGGTCAGCGCGCCTGTATTACGTTCGAGGATGATCACCACATTCGCGTGACGCCGCTCCTCGGCGATCCGCTGGTGTCGCTTCCGATCCAGAAGCCCCTGAATGCAGATATTCGCCGCGAAGGCTCGAACCTCGTGGACACGATCCAATTACAGGTCGGCGATAAGGTTCACTACCAACCCGAGCACTACGGCGACGCGCGCTGGGAGAATGGGATGGTGAAAGAGATTCGCCCCGGGAGAACCGACGGCGTTTGGGTAGTTTACAACTGTAACAACGAATGGGACCGCTACTGGGACTACACTGGGGCGCTCACCAACCTTTCTGATCTGAAAATGGGGTGGAAGTAATGGCCAAAGCCAAAGTGGTAAACATTGTTCATTCGCTCAAATATACGGCGCCTGGCGGAAATCGCCTGGAGTTCACCAACGCTCCGCTCGATATGGCTGCGACGATGCTGATCACGTCTATGACGAAGGAAGCCCGCGCAAAGGTATTGGCCGAGCTTCAAGAACAGGTGAAAGCCGATGAGCAAGCACCAACATAGCTTCCTCGGGAAGATATTCAACTGGAGCTACTGCGTCAAATGCGGGCTCCTCACTCTCAAAAATGAGGCCACTCGCAAAGCGATGAAGGCCCCCTGTCGCGGAGCTGATGATGCATAATCGACTGTTTCAACCGTCTGATATAAAGCTGGAGAACGAAGGCAAGACGTTTGAGACTCGCTTCTATAGCGCGAGCGCCGAGCATATCCAGAACGGTCGAACCTGGAAGATGATCTATTGCCCCTACTGTATTGCGTCGGTAAAAACGTTCAATGTCGGACTCCGTATGTTTGGCAAACGCTGCTTCTGCGGCGCGCTTTTCGGATCGTCTGGCCTCGCTTTCCGCTTTATCGAATCACCCCACCCGGTCGAAGTCCTCCGCGACCTCGCAACCGTAGTGGCTAATGAAAACGGCCTCGAAGTCGATCACGAAGCCTTTGACGAAGTCAAGCGCAAGCTCGATAACCCCCAGGGCTGATGAAACAGACCATCAGCCCTGCCACTTTAAAATGAAAAGGAGCACCACCATGAGCAATAATGGTCACACTATTCACTCCGTTCGGGCCTTTCACGAGGCATTCGGACACCCGGCGCCGTCGAAACCGACCGTTTCTGAACGCGGAATTCGCGAATTGCGGGTGAAATTGATCGCGGAGGAGCTGGGTGAGCTGTGTTTAGCCCTCGGAGTCAGCCTTCATTTACACGTCGATGTGCAGAAATCTGACGAAATCTACTTCAAAGCGGTCGCCGTTACTCCAGATGAAAAAGTCGATTTAGTGGAAGCGGCGGATGCCCTTGCTGACCTCGATTACGTCGTTCAGGGTAGCAACCTGGTCTTTGGGCTTCCGGCGGAGGCCCTTGCGGCTGAAGTTCACCGCTCGAACATGTCGAAGCTAGGCGCTGATGGCCTTCCGATCCGTCGCGAGGACGGAAAAATCATGAAGGGTCCGAACTATTCCCCGCCGGACCTCGCACCTATTATTATTGCGGCCGGTCTGTAAATCCCCCACTAAGTATAGTTAGCTGTCACTTACTAACTTTACTTCACGTTTTATAAGCCCTTGATTCTAAGGGCTTTCGTCTTTTCTCTACTCAACAACTACTTGACTTACTCACGTTTTACTCCAATTTTGGTATACTTCTCTTGACTTCATTTTAAGTCAAGTACATGGTTTTCCTGTTAGGGATCATCGACTTAAAACTTGTCTACTTGACTTACTTGACTTACTTGGGTTCATTTTAAAATCTCCCGTCAAATCGGTTGCGGGGGTTTCGACGGGTCACGAGAGGCCCAAGACGGCACCCGGGGATTCTAGTCAAGTAAGTTAAGTAAGTTAAGTAATAATAATAATAATAATAATATAATAAAGACTTATCAATGACTTAGGTGCTACTTGACTTCTATACTTTATTTTCCTGAAGTATACCAATATTGAAGTAATGCTGGACGAAGTCAAGTAGACGCGACTAGATGCACCGAAGCCCTGTGTTGGGCTCCCTATCCTGGTGCGTCTGTCGTGATCTACGCGCGCGAGCCCGAGGTTGCCGGATCGAAGTGGTTGGGCTATAATGCGAGCCAAGACAAAGCGTGATGCTGCGTCACATATTCGAGCCCCGAGGAAGCGTGATGCCGAATCGCAGTGAAATGATGACCCCAAAGCCGCCGGTTGAGTTCACCCCCGAGCGCAAAGAGTTATTCCTGGCCGCGTTGCGTGAATGCGGTTATGACACCTTGTCCGCCGAAGCCGCGGGCGTCTCCCCTCGCACAGTCCAAGATCACAAGAAGCGTGACCCTGAGTTTGCGGCCCGTTGTATCGAGGCGAAGGACGCAAACACGGATGAGTTAGCCAAGGAGGCGTACCGCCGGGCTTTCCAGGGCGTCGAGACGCCGGTGATTGGTGGTAAGTTCAAGGATGAGATTGTTACTCACATTCAGGTGTACAGCGATTCGCTGACGCAATTCTTGTTGAAATCCCGTCGCGATGAATTCAAAGGCGTTGACAAGTCGAGTGCTGACCAAGGTCGCGTCGGCGGGGTCATGGTTGTACCCGCGAAGGGTATGACCGTTGCCGATTGGGAATCAGGCTATGGCGAGCTTGCGAAGGGTAACACCGGACGGCCCGCCGCTCCTCCGCCACCGGGGCATAAGCCCAAGGGGGAGGTCTCGCGATGAGTGAGCTTGCGGACGCTATTGCCGAGACCATCGAACGTCCGAAGGAGCCGGGCATTGAATGGTATGTCAACGATGACGGCGAGTTGTGCGCCCAGTATTGGGACGGCGCGACCTACCACCATTGTGCTTGGGCTCCTCAGCCCGGGTCGCAAGAGGCGTTCTTGGCTTGTCCAGTGTTCGAGGTCCTGTATGAAGGGACGCGAGGCCCGGGCAAGACCGATTGCTTGCTCATGGACTTCCTCCAACACGTTGGTAAGGGGTTCGGAGCCGAATGGCGCGGCATCCTGTTCCGTCAAACCTATCCGCAGCTGACTGACGTTATCGCCAAGACGCAGAAATGGTTTCGCCTGATCTTCCCCGGCGCGAAGTTCAACAAGGTCGAACACACCTGGACCTTCCCCGACGGCGAACAGCTCCTGCTGCGCCACATGAAAACCCAGGATGACTATTGGAACTACCACGGCCACGCCTATCCCTGGATTGGTTGGGAGGAGCTTTGCAACTGGCCTGATGATAAGTGTTACACCGTTATGATGTCGTGCTCGCGCTCGACGAAGCCTGGAATGCCGCGTTGTTATCGCGCCTCCACCAATCCCTATGGTCCAGGGCATAACTGGGTCAAGCGTCGGTTTCGCCTTCCGCAGAGTCGCGGCAAGGTTATTGTTGACGACTACAAGGACGGCGAGCTTCAGCCGCCTCGGGTCGCCATCCATGGTTCGATCTATGAAAACAAAATACTTCTTCACGCTGACCCCGATTACATCCAAAAGATCAGGGCCGCGGCGCGGAACCCGAGCGAACTGAAAGCCTGGCTTGACGGCTCCTGGGACATTCTCGCCGGGGGCATGTTCGATGATATCTGGAATGGCGAAATACACGTTGTTCCGTCGCTGCCATTGACCATGATCCCTCGCGGTTGGAAGATTGACCGCAGCTTTGACTGGGGTAGCTCGGCGCCCTTCAGCGTCTGCTGGTGGGCCGAATCTAATGGTGAGCCGTTCGAGTATCAAGGCCGCATGTATGGCAAGCTCAAGGGCGACACCTACCAGATTGCTGAATGGTATGGCTGGTCAGGTACTCGGAACGAAGGCGTGAAAATGCTCGCTGTCGAAGTCGCCCAAGGCATCAAGGATCGCGAGGAGGATTGGGGCATCCATAATCGGGTCAAGCCAGGTCCGGCTGATGCTTCGATCTTCGACACTGAGAATGGTAACAGCATCGAAGCGGACATGCGCAAGAAGGGTGTGCGCTGGCAGGCTGCTGATAAGGGTCCGGGCTCGCGGAAGCAGGGTTGGGAAATGATCAGGAAAGCGCTGAAGGGCGCGTTGCCTATGCCCAACGGTCTCCCGCGTGAGATGCCTGGTCTGTTCGTGTTCGATACTTGTTTGCAGTCGCAAGAGCTGATCCCGACTCTCCAGCGCGATGACAAGGACCTCGACGATGTGGATACAGAGACTGAGGACCACATCGGCGATGCCTGGCGCTATCGTGTACGGAAGAAACTGCGCGGTGTCGCGACTGGTAAGATGTAAACAACTTGCCGGCGCGCGTCAGGCCGGCGAGAATAGCAACCGATCCGAGGAGCTGAATTATGACCGATCAAATTTGTCCACGCGCTCGTGAGAACGGGGCGACCCTCTCGATGATGAAGCCCCCGTTCAACGGCGAAATGGTTTGGCGGGATAACGACACTTGCAGTTATTGCGGGAGCTACAACCCCGATCAGTTGATGGCGCGTCTCGAAGCTGGTGACATTCAGCTTGGTCCGACCGACAAGGATTACAAAGTGTACATTGAGAACAGCGGTGGCGAGCCCTTGTCCGCCATCAAGTTCTACTTCCAACACTTTGATGAAGAGCAGAAACACCGCTTCATCGAACTTCACAACGAAGGCAAGCTCAAGATCGGTATGCCGGGGCATTTCTACCGCCTGCCGTTCTTCTGCCGTCGCGAAGATTAATCCACTTAACTTTGAGGATTTACCATGAGCACCATCGGCTATTCCAAAACAGAAGTATTGCGCCTTTTGGCTTTGAAGAACTCAGGCACCCAGATTTTCAATACAGTTGATACTTATGTTGTCGATGGTGTTAATTACAAATACGATGTCACCAACAATATCCTGACTCCAATTAGCTCGGACCAAGCCGCCATCGGCCTATCCAATCACAACCGTAGTCATGGCCTTCTCGGCCAGCTGGGTTCGACCAATCGTTGGGTTATTGTTATTGCTGGTCAATCGAACGGAGAAGGCAATGGTATTATGCCGGCCAATTTGCCGCTTTCGATTCCCGGTTGTATGATGCTCGCGAAAGATAATGTCTACCGCAACCTCACCGAACCATCCCACAATCGGTACGCGGGCGCGGTAGACAACTGGACGCCGAACGCGGGAAACCCAGCCAACGCGCGCTACTCATTGGCGTTAGATTTAGCAAATTGGCTCAAGCGTCTCACCGGGGCTGATGTTTTGATCCTTCCGTGTGCGGTCGGTTCCACTTTCATTCCGGGATGGCTGCAGAACGCTTATGATGACCCGCCGGTGCTCACTTCTTTGTTTGGGCAGATGCGCGACCGCGTGAACTTGGCATGTCAGGGCGATTTCTCTCGCTTGATTATCCTTCACCACGGTCATGAAGGGGAAACCGGCGGGACGGCTCAGACTCGGGCTACAAATTATGTATCTTTGATTTCAGCCTATCGTTATTGGTTTGGTAACGTGCCTGTCATCATTCCACAGTTGGCTCCCCATACTGATCCCGCTGTTACTCTCGCTTTAGCGATTGGAGCAGATAGCCAGCGCCAGCTTGACCAAGATTACGGAGACAGTTCTGTTATTGCTTCGGCGTTCGGTACTTCGTCGTGGAAAACAATTAACAACGGACTCACAGCAGCGGCACCGGAGTGGTATATCAGCGGAAATACAGCAACCTCAAATTTCACGAGCATTGCTGGCGGCGTTCGCATGACGACGTTAGGCGGAGACGGTAATGGGCTTGCTCTTACGCACGATTATGTAATTGGTCGCGCATACAAGATAAGTTTCAGGGCGAATTGTACGGTTGGGGCGTTTAAGATCGCTTTGAACTTGGTCAACCCAGCTTCTGGATGGACGCTTGACGGAGTAGCCCAAGCAACGCAATCGAGCGGCTTGACCGGCGATCACTTATATGAATTTACCTTTGTCGCAACCGCAGGAACTTCATTTGCTATACAACGCAACGCGGGAGGTACAACCACAACTTGTGATTTCACGCAAATGGTGATTCAAGAAGCCTCGACCGCGAAAACGTCAAAGGTGTTTGTATACCCGACGTGGGATGTGGCTATGAACGGTTCGACCGATGGTTACCACCTAGCTACTGCTGGTCAGAAGGAGAATGGACGCCGTGCCGCTCTGGTGATTGCGAATCGGATCATGGGGTTGCCTAACCTTCGGGTCATCGACGGTAGTGGAAACAACGTGCCTCATGTCGGCCATCCTCACTTAACCAGTGCCCGGAACGTTTCGGGAAGTACAACTGTCGTGAGTTGTTTCTTCAACCAAGTCCTTGCAAACAAAGGCGCTGATAACTTGTGGTTGGTTGAAGTTGCGGGGGTTGCCCAAACGATTAGCTCTGTTGTCATAAATGCGGACACGACGCGGGTTGATATTACCCTGTCGGCGCCGATTACCGCCGGAAGCGCGACGGTAAGCTATGCTGCAATGCAGGAGAACTCGGATGGCTCCGCATTTACAAACTTCCTTCGCAATGCGGAAGGTTTGCCGCCGGTGCGGTTTTATCGGTATCCTGTAGCCGCTGCTTAATACTCGGGGACATAACATGTCAAACAAGAAAGATCCAAAGAGCCCGGCCACTACCTCCGCCGCGCATGACTGCATGATGCCGCGCTGGGTGCTACTTGAGACCTTGTTGGGCGGAACGGAGGCCATGCGCGCCGCGGGCGAGACCTATGCCCCGAAGTACAGTCAGGAGACGGATCAGAACTATGCGGCCCGGATCGCCGGGGCGGTTCTGCTCAATATGACAGAGCAAACGCTGGAAAACTTGGTTGGGAAGCCATTCATTGAGGAAATTAAGGTCAATGATGACGTTCCTCCAGCCATCGTTGAACCGATCCTGGAGGATGTCGATTTACAGGGTAACTCCCTGGACGTGTTTGCGCGGCGTTGGTTCCGTGAGGGTATCGCCAAGGCGTTCGCTCACGTCCTGGTCGATATGCCCCGCCTTCAACCCAAGGTCGAGGGTCAGCCGCGTACTTTGGCTGATGATCGGAAGGAAGGTGTGCGCCCCTATTGGTCCCTGATCAAACCTGAATGCGTCCTGTTCGCCGAGGCCCAAGTTGTCGAGGGCGTCGAGGTACTGATGCACGTCCGCATCCTCGAAACCTACACGGTGCGTGACGGCTTTGCTGAAGTGAGCAAGGTACGCATCCGCGTCCTTGAACCCGGCCTGGTCGAGCTATGGGAACCGCACCCGACGAAGAAACGCGACGGCGAGCCTGAGTGGTTCATGGCCGATAGCTGGGCAACCGGCATTGATTACATTCCGCTGGTGACGTTCTACGCCAACCGCGAAGCCTTCATGGAGGGTAAGCCCCCGCTGACGGACCTCGCGTGGTTGAACGTTGCTCATTGGCAATCGACCTCGGACCAGCGTCACATCCTGACGGTCGCGCGCTTCCCGATGCTCGCTTGCTCGGGCGCTTCGGGTGAGGACGGCACTGCAGTAGTTGTTGGGCCGAACCAAATCCTGTACAACCCCGACCCAAATGGCAAGTTTTACTACGTGGAACACACCGGCGCCGCGATTGAAGCCGGTCGCAAGGACCTCGAAGCCCTTGAAGTACAGATGGCGGGCTATGGCTCTCAGTTTCTGAAGGAGCGCCCGGGCGATCAGACGGCGACGGGTCGCGCTATCGACTCGGCGGAAGCCTCCAGCGACCTCGCAGCAATGGTTGTTATCTTCGAGGACTCGATTGCGTCAGCTCTACAGATGACTGCGGATTGGATGAAGCTCCCAGAGGGCGGCACGGTCGAGTTGGTGAAAGATTATGACGTGGCTGAGGTTGATTCCGCGGGCCTGGATACTTTGAACAAGGCACGCGACCGCCGCGACATCAGCCGCGTTGCCTACCTCGAAGAACTCCGCCTGCGCGGCCTATTGTCCGAGGACTTCGACGCCGAGGAGGATGCCCAAGAACTTCAGGACGAAGCGACCGAAGCCCTTGGTGCCGCGGGTATCGAACTTGATCCAACCGGCAAGCCGATCCTGCCGAAAGTGGACCCGCTCACTGGCGAACCTGTCAATCAGTTCCCCGGTTCCACGCCTCCGGCTGGCGATCCGAATGCGCCGAAAGGCCCAGCCGCGAAGAAACCAGCGGCCAAAAAGCCTGCTGCTAAGAAGGCGCCAGCGAAGAAAAAGGCCATTAAATAATGGCTACCGCCAACGAGGAGTACCGTGATGCGGCGATTCGGCACCAGATCGGTGTGCGTCGCTACAGCTCAGGCTTAACCCTTCGGATCGCGCAATTGCTCGAACTCGCTGACCGCGATCTTGTTGAGCAGTTGCGTACTCGCCTGGCGCGCTTCGAGGGCAAACCCATCGACTTCACCGGCGAACGCTGGCAAGCCCTTCTGGCGGACATTCGGACCGCGCGCGCCGCGACCATGGCCGAATACCGGAACATGAGCAAGCCTGAGCTGTCGGACCTTGGAAAGCTCGAAGCAGCCAAGGAGGTGGATATATTGCTCGCCTCCATTCCGATCCAGGTTGATTTCGCCTCCGTCGCGGTTGATCAGTTGCGCGCCATAGCGACTTCGCGCCCCTTTCACGGTCGGTTGTTGGGTGATTGGTACAAGACTCTGGAACAGCAGGACCAGGTGCGCTTGACGCAGGCCCTTCAGATCGGTATGGCCAACGGCGAGCCTGTTGACGATATTGTCCGGCGCATCGTCGGGACCCGAGCGAACAAGTACAGTGACGGCATTCTGTCGATCACTCGGCGTGACGCCCAAACAATCGTCCGTACTGCGGTGAATCACGTTTCCAATACGGCGCGCGAGTACGTCTGGGACGCGAACCAAGATGTGATCACCGCGCGTATCTGGCACGCCACGCTCGACGGTCGCACCTCGGCGATCTGTCGAGCCCGGGACGGTTGCGCCGCGCCGGTCGGCGATAATGAGTTGCCCGCGGGCCTGATCGCCCTCAGTCCTCCGAACGCGAAGCCGCCGGCTCATATGAATTGCCGCTCCATCATGGTCGCGTATATTGACGGCGTTGGCCTCATCGGTAAGCGTCCGACCGTGACGGATACCCGGACGCCCGACAAGCGCGAAATTGACTTCAGGAAACAGGCCCGCGCCGATGGCGTCCCCATCCAGGACGTTCGCGCTGCTTGGGCTGCTCAGAACATTGGCCGGGTTCCCGCGGCGACAACATATCAGGAGTTCTTGAAGCGCCAGCCCGCGGCGTTCCAGGATCAGGTGTTGGGCCAAACCAAGGGTGCCTTGTTCCGTCGGGGTGATCTCACGGTACAAGAATTTGTAGACCGTCGTGGAAACGAATTGACCCTGTCACAGCTCGCCGCGACGAAGCCTGAAGCCTTTGTCCGCGCGGGACTTGACCCCGCAACTTTCTAGGGCTACAATCCGCCTTGCGTGATGCACCCGGCGAGTGATTCGCTGATACTTGAGGATACCAACATGGAATTCGATTTCACCCCCGTCGAGTCTGTCGACAAAGTCCCTGAACAATTTCGTTCGCTCTACTCGACCACTCCAGGTGAGGACGGCAAATTTGGTATCGCCGACAATCTGAAGCCCGTCGCCGAAGCCATCAACGGTTTCAACAAATCCAACAAGCAACTTCGGAACGATCTCAAAACCAAGGCGGTTGATCTTTCGCCCCTGGCCGAGTTCGGCGACAGCCCTGCCACGATCAAGGAAAACATCGTGAAAGCGATTGCCGAGGCCGCTGGCACGAAAGGGACCGACGTTGAAAAGAAAATCGAAGGCGTGAAGGCGGGCTTGGCCCAAGCACACGCGGCGGAACTCGCGAAGCGCGATGCCCGCGCCAAGGGTCTCCAAGATCAGCTGTACAGTCTATTGGTCGAGAACAACGCCACCGCGGCGGTCGCTGAATTGAAAGGCGTCCCCGAGCTGTTGTTGCCCTTCATCAAGAACCAAGTCAAGGTCATGGAAGAAGATGGTCAGTTCAAAGTGACCGTCATCGACGGAGCCGGCGAGGTTCGCTATGGCGCCACCGGATCGCCTATGACGATCAAGGAACTTGTTGTTGAGATGAAGGCCAATGAGAAGTATGGCCGGTTGTTCGAGTCTGAACAGCAACAAGGCGGCGGAGGCTTCCCGGCGAACGGCGCCCGGAAACTCCCACCGCAGCAAGGTCAGCAGCTGACCTCCACGCAGAAGATCGCGGCAGGTTTGAACAAGCAAAATCGTCGTTAATCGAAAGCCCCCAACAAGGGGCTTTTCTTTTGTAGCAAGTGCGATTATACTGAGCGCACTTTGGTGAAAGCCCAAAGCTCCAGGCCCCCAAGAGTGATTCGGAAAGGGCCGCGACCCCGGGTGATCCGGTCACGGCTGAACCGCAGAATTTCTTTGTCCACTTTGGAGGGCCAATCATGGCTTCTGTAACGCTCGCTGAATCCGCCAAGCTCGCCCAGGATGAACTGGTTGCTGGCGTCATCGAAAACATCATCACCGTAAACCGCATGTATGACGTGCTGCCCTTCGACGCAATCGACGGTAACAGCTTGGCGTACAACCGTGAAAACGTCCTCGGCGACGTGATCATGGCAGGTGTTGGCACCACTTTCTCCGGCGCTGGCGCTGGTAAAGCGGCTGCAACCTTCACCAAGGTCAACTCGAACCTGACCACGATCATGGGTGATGCGGAAGTCAACGGCCTGATCCAAGCCACTCGCTCCGGCGACGGTAACGATCAAACCGCTACGCAGATCGCCTCGAAAGCGAAAAGCGCGGGCCGCAAATTCCAAGATCAGCTGATCAACGGTCTCGGTTCCGGTAACGAAATCGCCGGTCTGATCCAACTCTGCGCCGCTGGCCAGAAAGTTGCGACGGGTAACAACGGTGGCGCTCTGTCCTTCGACTTCCTCGACCAGCTCATGGACTTGGTTGTGGACAAAGACGGCCAGGTGGATTATATCACCATGCATGCCCGCACTCTGCGTAGCTACAAGGCGCTGTTGCGTGCACTCGGTGGTGCGTCGATCAACGAAGTTGTCGAGTTGCCTTCTGGCGCTGAAGTTCCGGCGTACAGTGGTTGCCCGATCTTCCGCAACGACTACATTCCCACCAACCAAGTTAAAGGCACCGGCTCGGCGCAAACCACGATCTTCGCGGGTACGTTCGATGACGGTTCACGCACCCACGGTATCGTCGGCCTGACCGCTGCGACCGCCTCGGGTATCCAGGTTGTTGACGTCGGCGAGAAGGAAGATGCCGATGAACACATCTGGCGCGTGAAGTGGTATGCTGGTCTCGCGTTGTTCAGCGAGAAAGGCCTGGCCTGCGCGGACGGCATCACCAACTAAGCCCTCCCGGGGGCTTTGCCCAAGATGTACCCGAAGGGCGGGCCGGTCTAACTGGTCCGCCCTTTTGTTTGATCCCTTTTCAGGAGTCACATCATGCCAGCATATTTAGTTACAATGGACCGCAACAAATCCGGTCACAATCTTCCTGAAGGCGCGGACGCCCAAGTTGTATTCGCTGCCGACGCAACCGCTGCCAAAGAAATTTGCTCTGCCCGCTATGATGGGGATGGTCTTGCTTGGGCGAATGACACCACGGTCACGGCCATTGTTGCCGGAACCAATTGGGTGGGCTGGTCCTTCAATGTCCGCATCAGCGGCGGCTTCGGCGTTGGTGGGGCTGATCCGGCGGAAGTCACTGTAGTCGGCGACGTGACCAACGACACTATCGACGAAATCGGTGCGGCCTTGGTTGTTGCCTTGAACGCCCTCCCGGTCATCGCCAACGCGGCGTACAACTCGACCTCGCAAGTGCTCACGGTTGCGGGTATCGCCGACAACATCGGCGACAAAAAGTTGTTCGTGTCCATCACTCCTCCGAACGGCAAGGGTGCGATCCCGTCGCTGGTCGGCACTATCGTGGATGGCGGTATCGCTGGCGCAGTTCTCTCGGTAGTATTACCGGCGGACGCTGCCGTGATTCCGATTTCGCTGGCCGCGGTTAAACAAGTTTAATTTCGACAGAACGGAGAACATCATGTCAGCACCAATTAAAGTTCGCGTTGTACTGATCGGCCATTACGCCGGCCAGACAGTTAAGCTCAACAAGTTTGAGTTCTTTCAAGGCAAGCTCGACCTGGTTGGCCCACCCACCGATGTAGCGATGGACCTCCAATTTTTGGAGCGTAGCTATCAAGCCTACCCGGAAGGGCACCCAGCCTTGGTCGGTCTCTCGACCGCGGCGGCTCAAATCAACCAGGAGAACGGCGATGGCCTCGGTGATCTTCAGACCAATCAAGAGTCCGACCCGGCAGCAACGCTTTCAGGCAATAGTGAGTCCGACGGGACAGGGTCTGAAGCCGGTGGTGCAGCACCAAACGGCGGCGAGTCAACTGGCTCCGAAGCCGGGCAAACCGGGGGTGTTTCCAACGGGGACGGACAACCGGCGGAGCTGAACCAGCGTCTGTTGAAGGCCGTCCACAGTCTCGATCCCGAGAACGATGCGCACTGGACTGCGGCAGGTCAACCGGCTATCCAAGCCCTACAAGGCTTGTACGGTTCGACCGGCTTCACCCGCGCTGATGTCGAAGGCGTCGCCCCGGGCTTCAATCGGGAAGCCGCGCGCGGCCCGAAAGAGTAATCAATCAACCTTTCCTGCAGGAGAGTTATCATGGCAAAGAACGGAACCACAATGAGTCGCGCAAGCGACTTCGTGAGCAAGTCGAAAGGCGCGCATCACGGTCCGAGCAACAAGCACATCGTTCACGGCGGTCATCACGTTGCCCGTCCGTCCGGCCCTGTCGGTCCCATCAAGGGCTCGGATAAGGGCGGCGTGTAATGTTCGGACTCGACTGGCAGAAGTTTGCGCTGGTCGGTGTAGCCGTCCTGATTGTTGGGCTTCTCCTCGGGGGGTTCGGCATTTGGGGCGGCTATTCATACGCCTGGAAAAAGGCGACGGCGGAGAACCTGGAGCGCGAGCGCGAGCTGACGCGACAGTTGAACGAAGCCAACACCAAGAATCGTACAATGGAGAAGGATCATGCACAAACCGTCGCGGACCTTCGCGCCCAATTCCAGCTTGAGTCCGGGATCGAAAAGACCAAGGACCAAGCCACTATTACTGATCTGCGCACTGGCAATAAGCGGTTGCGCCTCGCAGTGTCCAACTGCAATGCAACCGGACCCAGTACGCCTGGAGTCACCCCCGCCGGAACTGATGGTGCCGGTACAGCCGAACTTTCGGGAGAGGCTTCAGCGTCTCTCTGGGGAATCGCCGCCGACGCCGACGGCGCCGCCCGCCAACTGACCAAGCTCCAAGAGTGGGCGTTGTCAGCCGTTAAACTGTGTGGAGCACCGAAATGAACAAAGAATTCTGGCAACACCAGTGGGATCGTCTGTACAAACGCATGACGCCCTTCTTCGATCTGACCGCCTGGGTCCTCCTCTTGCTCGCGCTGATCCCGCTGTTGATCATCGACCGGCCCATGCTCTTTACCCTGCTGCAATGGTCCGCGTTCGGCCTCGCGCTGGCGGCGAACAGCGTTGTGGTCTGCCGGCTACTTCTTCCCCAGGTCGATTTAACAGAGTGGATCGAAGCCGCGCGCGGGGGCTCGCTATCCGCTGCCGTCGTTGTGTTCGGCGTCTGCTTCCTTCTGGCCTCGCTGTTCGTCGGGCTAGTGCTATGGGCAAAGGCCTGATCCTGCTATGCCTGATTGCCGGGGGTGCCCTAGCCGCGGACGTTCGCAGCTATATCCCGGAGCAGGCGAAGCTGTACGCATCGACGCTCGCCGCGGTCCAGGGTGTCGCTTGGGCTTCCGCGCCTGAGCCATGGACCCTCGGCGGTCAAGTCGAGCAAGAAAGCTGCATCACCCTCACGCATAAACGCTGCTGGAATCCCCGGGCCGAACTCAAGACCAGCCGTGAATACGGTTTCGGCTTCGGCCAAATCACCATCGCCTATAAGGCGGACGGCTCCGAGCGGTTCAACAATTTCAAAGGCCTGAAGGCCCAACACGCATCCCTCAAGGACTGGGCCTGGGAGAATCGCTATGACCCCAAGTTCCAGCTCGATGCGCTTGTTGAAATGGATCGTACTTTGTTCACGCAGATTCGCGACGCCGCGACGCCGACCGATCAGCTGGCCTTTATGCTGGCCGGGTACAATGGCGGTCAAGGCGGAGTCCTTCAGGATCGCCGGTTGTGTAGCAATACCGGAACCTGCGACGCTCGTCGCTGGTTCGGGAACGTTGAAACAACCAGTCTCAAAACGCGCCGGGTCAACCCCGGATATGGACAAAGCGCGTATGATATCAACCGCGGATATGTTCGGCTGATTCTCCAGGTTCGCCGAGACAAATACAAAGTCTTTTGGGAGGCTGAATAAATGGCCCTGATTGTTCAAGACGATAACGGGACCGTGGAGGGCGCGAACGCCTACATCACGGTTGCCGAGTTCAAAGCCTACCATGACGCGCGCGGAGGTTCTTATGTTGGTAAATCGGACGCGGATATTGAAAAGGCAATTATCCTCGCGACGGACTATCTGGATGATCGCTTCAGCTATGTCGGGCGCCGCCGTAACCTTGAGCAAGATACTTCCTGGCCCCGTAACAACGCATGGGACCGTGACCGCTTTTACCAAAATGGAATTCCGTCTGCGGTCAAAGAAGCCACGGCTGAATATGCCCTTCGCGCGCTTTCAGCGGTCTTGGCGCCCGATCCGGTTGCTGATGAGACCGGCGCGGCGATCCAATCGAAATCGGAAGAAGTTGGCCCAATCAAAGAATCGGTCACTTATGTGAATGGGGCTTCATTTGCGATGCCGCGCTATCCCGCGGCGGATCGGAAGCTGACATCAACCGGGTTGGTGCTCGCCGCCGGCCAAGTGATGAGGGGCTGATATGGCTCGCTTCAGTAGCGCCATAGCACTCGCCAAGAAGTTGATTGACAAGAATGGCGGACCAACCACGCTTCGTACTTTTCCCGCGGGCGTCGATGATCCTGACCATCCTTGGAAGCCCAGCGCGAAGGTTCCGGTTGATCAAACCGGAATCCAGTGCGTGTTCCTGAACTACAGCGGGAAGGGTCGCGAAGCAAAAGTGTATGCTGATGGAACCTTGGCGCGGATCGGTGACAAGCAGGTCTACCTGTCCTGTGTTGGGCTGATTAACGATCCTGATTTGAACAGCTTCTTGATCCGCGAGGACGGAAGCATATGGAGTATTCAGGCCGCTGATCTTCTCGACCCGAACGGTGAGAAAATCATCTATGAATTATGGGTGCGCCAATGACAGCGTTCGATAGCGCGCGGGATGAAATACAGGCCCTGTTCAATGACTATTGGAAGGCTCAGACTCCGGCTGTGAACGGAGGAAATGTGCCCCGGGTCGAATGGCAGGGCGTAGACCCTATGGACCCGCCGCCCCCGGAAGAGCCCTTTGCGCGCCTGTTCATTAAGCATGCGACCAGTAAACAAACAACCTTCGGTCCGACCGGCTCCCGGCGTTTCAACCGTCCCGGCATAATCACGGTTCAGGTATTCGCTCCACTCAGCAAAGGCCAAGGCTTGTCTCTTGCTGAAAAATTAGGCATAATCGCCCGGGACGCATATGAGGGGCGAGGAACCGCAAGCGGTATTTGGTTTCGCAACGCTCGGATTCAAGAAATTGGCCCAAGCAAGGCGCATTTCCAATTCAACGTTGTGGTTGAGTTTCGATACGATGAGATGCGCTGATTGCATCGCCCCAGACAACTTTTAGGAGCACCGACATGGCGAACAAGATTGATTCAAACGTAACTGGTTTGCGGTACGCGGAGGAAACCAGCATCAAGGTTCTCCCGGTGACTCCAATCTGGTATCCCGGTGAGCCGAATGGCTACAACGACTTTGGCGGTCAGCTGAAGTTGCTTGCGCGGAATCCGATCAACCCGAGCCGCCAACGCAAGAAAGGCGTCATCACCGACCTCGACGCCTCCGGCGGTTTCGGTCAGGACTTGACCCAAACCAACTTTACCCGTTTGATGCAAGGTTTTTTCTTCGCAGACATTCGTGAGAAGCTAACCACAGCGCCGATGAACTCCGTTGCCCTGGCTTTGACCGGCGTCACTACGGTGGACGATACCTATGCAGCGGCCTCCGGTCTCGGCGGCTTCGCGCTTGACGATCTGATTCTGGCCTCGGGCTTCGTCCAGGCGGCAAACAACGGCCTCAAGACGGTCACGGCTTCGACCTCTGGCACCGTGGTTGTCGCAGAGAACCTGGCCGATGAAACCCCGGCGGCTACCGCCAAGCTCCAGAAGGTCGGCCACCGTTTTGCTTCGGCGACGCTGGATGTGGTTGTCAGTGGATCGTACCCGCGCCTCAATCGCGCTTCAGGCACCTTCGACTTCACCACGCTCGGTTTGATCCCCGGAGAATGGATTTTCATTGGCGGTGATAGCTCCACGCTCCGTTTCACCAACGCTCTGAACAACGGCTTCGCCCGCGTTCGCGCGGTCGCCGCGGCGTATATCGAACTGGACAAGACTGCTTCGACGATGGCGGCTGAAACCGGCACTGGCAAAACGGTTCAAATCTTCTTCGGTAACGTGATCAAGAACGAAAAGACCCCGAGCCTGGTCAAGCGTCGCACGTACCAGCTGGAACGTACCTTGGGCAATGACGCTGACGGCGTGATGTCCGAGTATCTGGTGGGCGCGGTTCCGAACGAAATGGCGCTTCAGATCAAGCAGGCCGATAAGGTCACGGCTGATCTCAGCTTCGTTGCGACGGATAATGAACAGCGCGCGGGCGTGGTTGGCGTGAAAACCGGCACCCGTCCTGACCTGGTCGATTCTCCGGCGTTCAATACCAGCTCGGACTTCAGCCGGATCAAGATGCACTTGATCACCGCCGGTAACACGAACCCCTCGCCGCTGTTCGCGTTCCTGACCGAACTGACCGTGACGATTAACAACAACGTGACGCCCAACAAGGCGGTCGCTGTGTTGGGCGCGTTTGACGTTACCGCAGGCACCTTCGAGGTATCTGGTAATGTCACGGCGTATTTTGCAGACATCGCCGCGGTCCAAGCTGTGCGTAACAACTCCGATGTCACCCTGGACTTCGCGCTGGTTAAAAACAACGCTGGTCTGGTGTTCGATATTCCGTTGATCGCGCTCGGCGATGGCCGTTTGAACGTTGAGCAGGATCAGCCCATCACGCTGCCCCTCTCGACCGACGCCGCGGAAGGCGCGCAGGGTCATACCTTGCTGTTCAATGAACTCCCTTACCTTCCGAACCTCGCTGACGTATAATCGCAGGGGGCTTCGGCCCCCTTCTTACATCTACGGAGAAACAGAGAATGAGCCTGTACAATACGTTCAAAACGTCCAAGAGCCTCGAAACCGAAGGCGTGTGGTTAGAGTATGGCAAGGCGAGCGACGGCGTCACGCCGCTGCGCATCCGCATCGCGCGCTCCGGCGGCGATAACAAAGCCTACACGAAGGCCATGGAGCGCGCTGCCAAGCCGTTCCGCAAGTCAATTCAAGCCGGTACATTTACGAATGACCAGGCGACCGAACTGCAAAAGAACTGTTTTGTTGACCATTGTATTCTCGATTGGATGGGCGTCGAGGACGAAACCGGCAAGACTCTCACCTTCAACCGTGAGAACGTCCTGAAGGTCATGAATGACCTCCCGGACCTGTATGCCGACCTCGTTGACCAAGCGGCTTCAATCGCGTTATTCCGCGAAGAAGTCCTGGAAGCCGACCTGGGAAACTCTGGGCGGTCCTCGCTTACGGATTCGAGCAAGGGCCAGTAGAGGGAAAGATTATTGAGCAATGTTTCCGGTTCGGGCTCCCTTTGCCCGACCGGATACAGAACGCGCCGGAGTTATTCTTGGGGCTTGAGCTGTATTACAGCGGCTTCATTGATTTGACTTCGACCCGTTCGGTGGGCTTCTCCCTCGGGCCGATCTCCCTGCTGATGATGATTGACTATTGTGAAGCGGTCGAGATTTATGGGGAACAGCGTGAGGACTTTCTTTGGCTGGTGACCCGGCTTGATGCTAAGTACCTTGAGTGGAGTGCCAACCGTGCCAAGCCTGTATGACTTTGGTCGCCGCATCAAAGTTCGAGCCGCGGGTGTAGCGAAGAACGCTGACACCCTGGTTAGAAAAGTTGCGCTTGTCGCCGACCAAGCCGTTGTATCAGGCACTCCGGTCGATACGGGACGCGCCCGAAGCAACTGGATTGCTACCTTGGGCGCCGCCCCGGATACCGAAATTGAGCCCTATGTCCCCGGTGAGTTGGGCTCGACCGCCGCCGCCAATACCCAAGCCGCTATTGATCAAGCCGAAACCGTCATTGCGGGTTATACTTCCGGCCAAGAAATCCATATTACAAATAATGTCCCGTACATCCAGGATTTGAATGATGGATCGTCCGCCCAAGCGCCAGCCGGCTTCGTCGAAGAAGCTGTGTTGGAGGCGGTCGATGCGGTGACACGCGCTCATATTATTTCTGACCAGTACGTTTGAGCCCGGAGATAGGTTGTGGCCACTGAACGCATTGACATTGTCATCCAGGAGCAGGGCAGCAAGGTTGTCAAGCGTAACCTGGAGGACATAGGCGACACCGCGAAGAAATCTGCGGACGGTCTCGACCTGCTCAAGAAGGCGCTGGCCGGCGTTCTCGCTTTCCTCGCAATTGACAAAGTCAAACAGTATGCTGATGCCTGGTCCGCCGCCGCGGGTCAAATCGCTATCGCGACGAAATCGACGAACGAAGCCAAGACCGTTACTGAACAGCTGTTCGCCGCGGCGCAACGAACTCGGGTTGGTTTCAGCGACGTGGTTGACCTATACTCCCGAGCCGCGCGAGCGGGTTCTGACTTGGGCGCATCCCAGGCCCAAATCATCAAGTTCACTGAGGGCGTCGGTAAGGCGCTCGCTGTTCAGCATACGTCCTCCACGCAGGCTTCCGGGGCTCTACTCCAATTGGGTCAGGCGCTCGGCGGTGCGAAGATTCAAGCCCAAGAATTCAACTCGTTGATCGACGGCGCGCCGGTGATCCTCCAAACGGTCGCCCGAGGTATGGACGCGACTGGGGGCAGTATTGGCAAGCTGACCCAGATGGTTAAATCGGGTCAGGTTAGCAACAAACAATTCTTTGAAGCCTTCTTGAAAGGATCGGCGCAGCTGGATGAGGACTTTGCCAAGTCGGTAACGACGATTGGTCAAGGCTTCATCGTTATCGACAACGCGATCACCAAATATATTGGTGAGCTGAATGAGTCGATTGGAGCCAGTAAAGCCTTCGGCGCCGCGGCGCGCTTCATTGCCGAGAACATCGACCAGATTGCGACGATTGCGTTGTCAGTCGGCGCCGCGCTCGCCGTCGCCTTCGCCCCGGCGGTGATTTTCAAATTCATGCAGGCGCTTCAAGCCCTGTTCACGCTCATCTACTCGAACCCGTTCATTGCCCTCGCCGCGGCGATAGCCGCTGCCACCGTCTACCTGGCGCGCTTCGGCGACGAAATGGATGCTGGTATCGACGGGGTGACCAGCGTCAACGACGTGCTCCGGGCCTTCGGCGAAGCCGCCGTGGCCGCGTTCGGAGTCGCGCGCGCTGCCGCGGGCGAGTTCTTCACCTGGTTGGGCGGGATCGCTTCGACCGCTTTCCAAGCCGTTACCTCCTCGACCGATCAGGCAACGAAGGATTGGGCCAACAGCTATTCTCAATTTTATCAGGGGGTGGGCACCGGGTTCGCGGGCATATTGAAAGCCGTCGCGCGGACCTTCGACGCTATCGGCGGGCTCCTGATCGGATTCTACAACGCGGTGGTCGCGACCTTCTCGGCGATTCCGACCTTGCTGATTGCTCCGTTCAAGATGGCATACAACGCCGTGTTGACAACGATGGAGGACCTGAGCAACGTTGTCATCGGGAAAATCAACGAGGTTCGCAAAGCTGTTGGGAAGGACCCGATTGAGCTTGTTAAGTTCGACAAAGCTGAATTTGCGGACGCAGGCAAATCGTTCGGCGAGATTTTCAACGAGGGCTTCCAATCCCAAGGCGGAGCCCTTGAGAAGTTTGTCGATGACCAATTGAAGCGCGCCGAACAGATCGGGAAGGATCGGCTGGCCGCGGTAAAAACTGAAGCCCCGGCGGACCTGACCAAACCGATTGGGAAGCCTACCCAATTCACCGATCCGCAGGCGGAGAAGGCGCTGGAGAAACTTCAGAATCAGCTCCGCTCGCTCCTGAACACCATTTACCCGGTAGATGGTGCGATGCTCGAAATGAAAAAGGCCCAGGACATCTTGACCCAATCGGTCGAGAAGGGTCTGATCAGCCGGGAGAAAGAAGCGCAGTATTTGGAACTTGTCAAGCTCCATTATCAAGACGTGATCGACCCTATCGGGAAGCTCAACCGCGAAATGGACCAGCAGACAAAGCTGTTGGGCATGTCGGCGGACGCCCGCGAAGTCGAAAGCCAGATGATGTCGATTCAACAGGACCTCCAGAATCAAGGCATCATCCTCTCGGCGGCGGAATCGGCGGCGATCCGCGAACGCCTCGTGGCTATGCAGGACTTGAACAAGGTAGTACAAGCCCAAGACGCTTTGCTGTCGAATTCGGTCAAGCAGCGCGAAGGCTTTACCACCCAGCTTCAGGCTATCCAGGCCCTGCTCGCTGATCCGTCCTCGGGCTTCACGAAAGGTGATGCCACGGACGCGCTCGCATCGCAGAACCAAGACTTGTTCGCCGGTACGCAAGAGCAGTTGGACGCGCAAATGGCGCGCTTCCAAACGATGTACGATCAAATTGACCAAATGCGTCAGGCCGATCTGATCAGCGAGCAAACTGCCCAACAGATGCGGGCGAAGGTCCAGGCGGAGACCAGCGCGGTTCAATTGAACAATGCGCAACAGTTCTTTGGCAACCTCGCCGTCCTCTCGAAGTCCGGCAATAGCAAGATCGCTGCTATTGGACGGGCCGCAGCCGTTACACAGGCGACCATTGACGGTGTCTTGGCGGTGCAAAAGGCTTTGGCGTCGGCTCCGCCTCCGGTAAACTATGCGCTGGCCGCAGCCGTCGGCGTTAGCGCCGCGGCGAACGTTGCTCAAATCGCCGGTCTCGGATTCAAGACCGGCGGTGATTTCGTTGTCGGCGGCGCGGGTGGTCAGGATTCGCAAATGGTCGCCTTCCGCGCGACGCCCGGCGAGAAAGTCAGCATTGCGACGCCTCGCCAGGTTCGCAAAGGCGATCCGAACACGAAAGATGCGCAAGCCCAACAACAGAACGGTCAGAACGGCTTGCGGATTATCAACCTGGTTGATCCCGCGTTGCTGGAGGACTTCATGAACACTCCGGCGGGCGAACAGGTGCTGATCAATACGATGCGCCGGAACCCGGCGGCGATTCAAGACATTGTGAGGAATTAAGATGGCCAGCCACGTATTCACCGGGACCGCGACTGATTGGGCCGATCTGCTTGACAAGTTGATCACGCACCTCTCCTCCGGGACGATGGGAGCGGAGGCTTGGACGCAGCTCGCGCTCGATACGTCGATCACCGATGAGCGTATTGCATACCTCCAAGGCCCGGGGCTCGCCGGAACCGACCAGATTCACGTGAACATTCGACAGTTCAAGAACGTGTCTAGCGATTACTACAATTGGCAGGTCCGCGGTGCCGTCGCGTACAATGCCCTACAGCCGTTTGATCAACAGCCTGGAGTCTCGCCTGCCGCAAACCTTCCGCTGTGGCAGTCGGCGATCCCGTATTGGGTAATTGCTAACGGGCGGCGGTTCATTCTGATTGCGAAGGTCTCGACCACCTACCAGACCTTGTACGGCGGTTTCATTTATCCGTATGCAACCTCAGATGAAATGCCCTACCCATTATTCATCGGCGCTTCAGCCTCGACGATTGTGCGCTGGTCTGAGGGCACTTACCGGGTGGGATCGTTCTGGGACCCGACGCAGACATCAGCTTACCTGCGCCACTTCGACGGCGCGTGGCTTGAAATCGCAAACTTCCAAGCACGCACTGACACGATCCGGTCGGAGTTGACCCCGAACACCTGCTGGCCTTGGGAGCAAGATTGGTTCCTGGGTCGCAATCAGGACGGAGGCTATGGCCTGTTGGCCGCGGTTCTCCACGCCAGTTATAGTGGCGCCAACGTTTACGGCGAGCTTGAAGGTGTATTCTTTGTTTCCGGGTTCTCGAACGCGAGCGAGAACATCATGGATATTGGAGCGGATGACTACTTGGTTGTCCAGAGTGCTTACCGTACAGGCCGGCGCGATTATGCCGCCATAAAACTTGGGTGAATTATGAGCTTTTCGCTGACTACAGCCTCCAGCATCGTTGACGTTATCTCTCAGCTGCATGCCTATGCGGTCGCTCACGCCGGTTTCTCCGACGCCGGGGACGTTACTGTGTCGGGCTCCCGGACCATGAAACGACTCCAGAAAGGGAGCGTGTACTGGCATTTCGTTCCGCGCTCGACCGGCAACGGGATCGTCGCCTTCATGGCGCTCGCGGCAAAAACAACCGACGTTGTCAGCACTACGGGCAATGGCCAGCCCTATGACACCCGGATGAGCGCCTATGCTTTCCCGGGGCCGTATCCGAGCCTATACCTGTACAGCGAAGGCACCTGCGTCTACGCCGCGGTGGAATTGACCAACGGTATCTTCAACCATATCGCCTTCGGCAACATCGCCAAGGTCGATACCTTCACCGGCGGCGAGTTCCTGACCGCGGGTTGCTATGAATCAACCTTCGTTCAATCCGGCCAAACCTATTTCTATGATGTGACCTCGGGGAATCAAAAAGCAGTATTCAACGGCCAACTGAATAATGGAGCTGGCAACGGCGCCGGCTTCGTTCGCGCGGCGCCGGCCTCCGGTGCTTTGGGCGATTACCGCGACTTTGCGGGCCTCGGGTTCCTCCTGAATAACCAGCGCGCCGGTATGTCTGGGCCCAATAGCATGGTTGATCGGCTGTATCGCGATTCTCCCAATGCCGCGACGCTCCGCACTCCGCTGTTTCCTATGTATGTCACGATTCTTGACCCTGCACCTGGTCTATATCGGATCGCGGGCGAACTTCCCGGCGTCCGCGGTTGCCCGAACAAGTACATTGACCCGGCGGAGGTTATACTGACGGACTGGCAATGCTTCCCGTTGACGCAGAAGAACGCCACCGGGATCGTTTGTGCTCCTTGCGGTAACTATGGCGTGGCCTACAAAAGAGCGTAACAATGGCGAACCTTCCGGGGAATCTGTACAGCCTGATCGAATGGGGAAAGACGGCGGTTGCACCGCCGTGGCTTGACCTGCCAATTGAATTCAAGACCGCGACCGAAGGCTGGCTCATGTCCGGCCTTTTGGATTCTACCAAGACCGATACCCAGCCTGTTGCCGCCGAAGCCACCGACCATAAGCCCGGGACCGAAATGCGGAGCTTTGTGGACGATTTCTACAACCGGATTCTGATTGAGCCCGGCTACATTGACATTGGCAACTTGGTCAGTGACCAGTCTCGACCAATTTCTGTATTCAACGGCTACTTGACCAACAAGACGCTCGAACAAGTTCTGGTCTCCGGCGGCGACGGCCTTTCAATCACTCTGCCCGCGCTCCCGGCGGTATGGTTCCCACTTCAAACAATCATCATTCCGCTTGCGATCCTCGCCGAGGGTCCGGCGAGCATTCACGCCTTCCTCAACTTCGATTGGACCGGAACGGTTGATGATGCGGTTGTCGAAATAGTCGGCGCGCGGATCGTGAGCTTGCCCTACCAGGCGGAGGCGCCGCTGAAAGAAACCCTGGAATGGTCTACTGACGTCATGGTTTCCAACGACGGTTCCGAGCAGCGGGTGCGTCTCCGTCAAGCGGCGCGCCAGAGCTTCAATATGAGCTACCCGGTGCCCCCGGGCGAAATGGCCCGAGCCCAGAACATCGCATATGGCTGGATCGGTCGCAAGTGGGCGATCCCGGTTTGGTCTCAAGCCCAAATAGTCCCGAACCTCATTTCAGGTGACATCGTTATTCCCTGCGACACGGATCACTTCGACTTCCGCGCCGGGGGATTGCTCTTGATTTGGGCTTCTGCGACTCAGAACGAAGTCATTGAAATCGACTCGATTGACGCCGCCTCGATAACGCTGACGCGTGTGTTGGGCAATAGTTATGATGCCGCGGCGATCTGTCCGGTGTACAACGGTCGCGTGACTGGGAACATTAAGCGGACCACGACGGGCTTCCAAGGCTATCTGCAGGTGAACTATAACGTCACTGACAACATCGACCTGGCGAGCGCGGCGCCGGCTCAATACCTGGGCTATGACTTGTATTGGACCGAACAGTTGCTTGGCGATTCCGGGGAAATCACCGACGATATTTTGACCCGGGTGGATGTAGTCGATTATGAGACTGGCAAGGTGGAGTTCTATGCGCCTTGGATCAACAACCGGATCGGTCGCCCATTTACGTTCATCAACTACGGTCCCGAGGAGTCCTGGACGTTCCGTGAGTTCATTTATCGGCGCGCCGGTAAGCTCCGCCCATTCTGGCTTCCGACGTTCGAGAACGATCTGCGACTGGACATGACTGGCTTGGTCAGCTCGGGTTTGCGTGTTATGGCGGACAACTACCGGGGGCTGGGCGACGCTCGCAACCATATCGGAATCCTTTTGGCGGATGGTTCCTGGCACGCGCGCGCAATCACCGGGACTTCCCTGGACGATGCTGAACACATTATTATCGGGATTGATAGCCCAATCAGCGTAGACGCCAGCGAAATCCAAATGATTTCCTTCCTCGGGCTGAAGCGGTTTGATACCGACCGGCTCGAAATCGACTGGCCCGGGAACGGTATCAGCATGGCCACAATCCGCATGGTGGAGATTAAACCGTGACCATTGATACAATTGAGCGAAGCGAGTATGACGGCAACCCCGTTGAAATCTACACGCTGGTGCGTCAGACCAATGTATGGCGGTATACCTCCGCCGACGCGGATCAAACCGTTGACGGTTTCTTGTATGTTGCCTATCCGATAAGCCGCGACAAAATCGGTCAATCTCAGGAAGTGGCCCGAGGCCCAATCAACCTCAAGATGTCCAAGTCACTCCCATTCCTCCTCCCGTATCGGTCGAGCCCGCCGTCAAGCGTAACCACGCTGTCCATTCGTCGATTCCACCAGGGGCTCGCCGAGTATGTAACGGTATGGTTGGGCCGCGTAACCAACGTGAAATTCGGGGAGCGCGACGCCGAAGTGCGGTGCGAACCTGTGTTCACTTCGCTGAAGCGTCCGGCGCTTCGCCGTCGATACCAAACCACTTGCCCACATGTCCTTTACGGGGCGCAGTGTAGCGTCGAGCGCGCGTCATTCGCTGTTGCTGCTACTCTGATTGGGACAACCGGCACGGTGCTCACCTCGCCCACTTTCGCGTTGACCGAAGATGGCTGGTTTGCCGGCGGGTACGTCGATTGGACCACGGATGACGGCGACGTTGAGCGGCGCTTTATCGTCGATCACGTCGGCGAGGATATAACCATCAACCTCCCGTTCCAAGGCTTGGTTGGAACCGATGATGTTGTGGCGTATCCGGGGTGTGACCATATGCTTCAGACCTGCCATGATAAATTTGACAATGAGGATAATTACGGCGGTCAGCCGTTCTATCCTGACAAGAATCCGATGAACGGCACGCCGATCTTCTGAGGAGGCATCATGTGGTATATCGTTGTTTTCATTATTGCCTTCGCTATCGCGATGGCGATGGCGCCATCAGCGCCGGTTCCCAAGCCGCCGATCCTCTCTGATCTTCAGATTCCGACCGCCGAGCCCGGGCGCCCGATTCCCGTAGTGTTCGGGACCGTGATTGTGAAAAGCTCGAACGTGGTCTGGTACGGCAATTTGGGGTACTCCAAAGTCAAAACGAAGTCGGGCAAATAATGCGGGTCTATATTCGACATGCGCGCGCGATCCTTGCGGCCAACAACAGAGGTTATTGCGTCCGGGGTATGAGATTGTTTGCGGACAGGTATAATCTGGACTTTGACGACTTCCTGAAAAACGGAGTCGAAGCTGAAGTGCTCCTTGCGACCGGAGACCATCAGGCGCAAATGGTAGTTGAAGAGGCCATGAAAGATGGGTAGCAGCAAGAGCGTCACGATTGGCTATAAATACTACCTTGGCATGCACATGGTGGTTTGTCACGGCCCGGTCGATGAAGTCCAGAAGATTATCGTTGGTGAGCGGGTCGCTTGGGCCGGTCAACGCTACACGCACAGTTTCATCAGCCTGACCGGGAAAAGCGGTTGGACTGAATCGGGTTCACCCCACCCCACGACGGTCTCCGAACAGATTCACGTCGAAGCGCCTGATTTGTTCGGGGGTGAGAAGAAGGAAGGCGGCGTCAGCGGTCAAGTCGATATTATGATGGGGGAACCGACGCAGGCCAAAAACAGTTATTTGGTCGGCCAGCTCGGGTCCGTCATTCCGGCGTTCCGCGGCGTCCTGTCTATCGTTCTACGCAAATGCTACGTCAGCGCCATGTCCCCGTATCCGAAGGCATGGTCATTCAAGGTCAAGCGGATACCCGGCAAGACCTGGTATGCTGCGAAGGCGACGGTCAACGGGACCAGCGCGAACGCGGCCCATATCATCTATGAGTGTTTGACGAATAGCGACTGGGGCATGGGGTACTCCGAAGCCTCATTGGACCTCGCGAGCTTCACAGCGGTCGCCGATGCGCTCTATGCTGAAAACTTCGGGCTTTCGTTTATCCTCGCAACGGAGGATAGCATTGAGAGCTTCATCTATTCGGTAATGAGCCACGTCAACGGCATGTTCTATTGCCGCCCGGACAATGGTCAATTCGCGATTAAATTGTTGCGCGAAGATTATGACGTGGATGCCCTGGAGGAGTTCGATGAGACCAATATTGTCTCGCTAGATAACTTCGAGCGGCCCAGCTACGCCGAAATGGTCAACGAGATTGTTGTTTCATATCGGCCCCAAGGCTTCCTGACTGACGATTCGGTAACGGTCCAGAACCTCGCCGCGGTACAAGCTCAAGAGGGGATTGTGTCGCAGACGGTAAACTACCCAGGCATTGACAACGCGAACATCGCCGCGCGCGTCGCTATGCGCGACCTTCGCCAGAGGTCCACGCCGCTCGCGCGCGTGAAAATGAAGGTCAACCGGACGGCTTGGGACATCACCATTGGCGACGTGATCAAGTTCTCCTGGGCGGAACACGGCGTGGTCGGAATGGTCCTGCGCGTTCTCGCAATCAACTTCGGCGATCTAACCAGCGGGACGATTCAGCTGGACTGTATCGAAGATGTGTTTGGGCTTCCTGAGACAACTTACATTGGCAATCAGCCTTCGGGTTGGGTTGATCCGATTCAGCCACCTCAGCCCGCGGCGTACCGTCGCGTGTTTGAGGCGTCTTACTGGGATATTCAACGGACGCTCAACCCGGCTGATTTGGCTTACCTGACGAACACCAGCGCCTTCCTCCTCGCGGCTATCGGGGAACCCACGACGGCAACCCAGAGCTATGAGCTTTGGACACGTCCCTCCGGCGGCGTATACACGGAGGCGTCCGATGGCTCATTCTGCTTCCATGGCGCTCTTGTAACTGATATTGATTACTTGACAACGTCGGTGGTGCTGACCGGCCTCCAGGGTGATTTCACCAACTTTGATATTGGCGGCTACGCCATCATTGAGTTCGAGCGCGTCCGCGTTGATGCTTTCGACGAAGTGACCGGCGTGTTGACCTTCGCTCGGGGTTGTCTCGATACGGTCCCGGCGAAACACGTGGCGGGCACGCGCATCTTCTTTGCCGAAGGCAATGAAGCCGCCGATCCGACGGAGTACGCAACCAGTGAGGTTCTGAACGCCCGGATACTGACGCGGACCGCGACCGCACTGTTGTCGATTTCGGACGCCCCCGAGGATGTACTGACCCTTGTTGGGCGTTACGCCAAGCCCTATGCTCCGGGTCAGTTCAAACTGAACACGGTCTATTATCCTGACGTCATTTACAGTACCCTTACCGTGTCTTGGGCCCACAGAGACCGGACCCAGGAACTGGCAACCGTTATCGACCATACCGCTGGTAACATCGGCCCGGAAGTCGGAACCACATACAACGTTCGGTACTATAATGAAGTTGGTACATTAGCCAACTTGTCCTCGGGTTTGACTGGGGTCTCGAACGTTTGGACGACGGAAGTTGCTGACAGCGGTATAATGACCGTGCCTCATTCCTGGTACGATTCGAGCAGCGACGTTGACCCGTCAATGACGCCAGTAGCAAGATTGAATGGGACGATCCGCGTCAACCTTGAATCCGTGGTTGGCGGTCGCACCAGCTTTCAAGCCCACAACTTTACGGTCGAGCGCGGCGGATATGGCACGCACTACGGCAAACGGTATGGAGCATAACAGTGGCATCAACTGATCCGTTCCTCGGGCTCCTGTACGGGTGGGCCTTCGGCGAAAGCGGTTGGGATACCGGCGCGGACGCTAACTGGCAGCGGATCGGGGCCACTGTCCAGATCGGCGTTAAATCCAAGGCGATGGACATTGTTGACATCGTCACGCCGTCTCCGCTCGACCGATACATTGTGCCCTCTGGCGCTACCGGCGTGTTCGCCGGTAAAACCAACCAGATTGCTTATTATCGGAATTCCACGTGGTATTTCATAATTCCGCAGGATGGCTGGAACGCCTATGTCCATGATGTAGACCAAATGGTGGTCTATAAATCGACTCCGGCGACTTGGGTTGCGTTTGGCGCGCCCGTTACTGGTGCTGGGTTCTCTGACGATCCGAATGACGGCGGCTATTATGTCCGCAAGCTAAATGCTTGGGTCGATGGTCGAAGCCTCGTGCCCATTATCAATACACAGGCCGGGACTACCTACACGGCTGTGGCGAATGATCGCAACGCGATTTTGCGGATGACCAGCTCATCGCCCAACACAGTTACGATCCCCCTGAACAGCGCGGTGTCCTACCCGATTGGAACACAGATCACGGTCACGCAGGCCGGGACCGGCATCACTTCGATAGTCGGCGCAGGCGGCGTAACGATCAATGCCCCCGAAGCCTTGACGATGTATCGCCGCTATGGCTACATCAGGTTGATGAAGGTCGGAACCGATACCTGGGACCTTGTTGAAACCGATGGTGGTGCTGGCGGTAACGGTGGGAACCCGACAACTTCAATTGGCTATTCGTCCACGCTAACGATTGACTGGCGCGTCAACAACAAATTCTTCGTTCCGTTGAACGGTAATACCACGATTGACTTCACCGGCGGCTTCGACGGCCAACAGATCAACCTCCGCGTGAAGCAAGATGCCGCCGGCGGGCGGACGATCAGCTGGGGTTCACATATTCGTTTCGGGACGGACTTGACCGGCATAAGTCTCTCGACCAGCCCGAACAAGATAGACTACATGGGCTTCATTTATTGCGCAGCAGATGACAAATATGATGCTGTTGCGTTGATCAGGGGTTTCTAATATGACTGTACGTTATTTCTCCTCCAGTGACGCGGGCGCTCCCGTCCTAAACGGTAACAATGGATCATTGATCACGTTGCTGGACGCCTGTCTGGTGAATGGTTACGGTTCGGTGGCTATTACCTCGATCACGCAGGCGGCGGGCGTCGCGACGGTCACGACTACGGCACCCCATGGCTATGGTTCTGTGCCCAAGACCCGTATCTTGATTGCCGGGGCGACTCCGGCGGCGTACAACGGCGAATTCGATTGCACTATCACCGGCTTGAACACCTTCACCTATGCGGTCCCCGGCGGAACGGCGAGCCCGGCGACGGGTACGATCACCGCGAAGAAAAACGGTTGCGGCTGGACGAAAGCCTTCAGTGCAACGAACCAGGCCGCTTACAAAATGCCGGTCGGATCGAACGGCCATTATTTGTTGGTCAACGACGCCGGCACCGCGAACGTTGCGACCCTGAAAGGTTGCGAGGTTGCCTATGACGCATCGACGGGTCTGAATTACTTTCCTTCGCCGTCACAACAAGGCGGTAATGGTAACTTATGGATGTTTAAAAGCGCCACGGCTAACTCGACGGCGCGGCCTTGGATTCTCATTTGTAATGGAAACTTGTTTCACCTTCTTGCGGATAACTCCAGCGACGCATCGACCGGGGGCGGTATCTCCTTTGGGCAGATTAACTCGTATTCCAGCGGCGACGCCTATGCTACTATTCTGACTGGTTACACCGCGGCGGCGAATACGGCTCAAAACATCAATACGATTGTGGCTAACTTGCAGACAACCCAATTGGGTAGTTATCTGGCCCGTTCGTACACCCAGATTGGTTCATCTATTAGCTGTTGCCGTATATCAGATAGTGCCCGCTCGGGTAACTCGACGCTAACTGGTAGCGGCACGCTTCCCTATCCGCATGCCCCCGACGGTGCGTTGTCCTTGGGCGCGATCTGGTGTGGTGAACAAGTTCCTCCCGGTTTCGCCGCCGCTCTTTGCGTCCGCGGATTGGTCCCCGGTATCTGGTCATCCAATCAGACCCGTCCCAACGGACATTTGGAGTACATTACCGGAACCACAGGCGACTTATTGAACAAGATTTTCGTGGCTCACAACATTTACAGTACGGGCCAAATCCACCTTGAAGTTTCGGACACCTGGTGATTTATGACTGTACGTGTTTACCGTTCGACTGATCCCAACGCCCCCTCGCTGAATGGCTTGGTTGGGTCCTTGATTAACGTCCTCGACGCCTGTCTGGTAAATGGCTATGGCTCCTTGGCCACTACCTCCCTGACACAGTCCGGGGGAATCGCGACGGTCACAACTTCGGTTGCTCATGGTTTGACCGGAACCCCGAAGGTGCTGATTTCCGGGGTCACGCCCGCCGCCTATAACGGCGAATACACAATCACCGTAACGGGGGCAAGTACCTTCACCTATGCCGTCGCTGGTAGCCCCGCAACGGCAAGCGTACAAGGCACCGTAGGCAAGGCGTCCTCGGGCTGGACGAAGCCCTACACCGGAACCAACCTTGCTGCGTACAAACAGCCGGCGGGCTCGAACGGCTTCTATTTGATGGTGGACGATAATACAACCGCGACTTCCGCGCGGATGACCGGCTATGAAACTATGTCCGCCGTGAATACCGGCACCGGCCTCTTTCCCACAGCTGTTCAATCAGCCGGCGGAGGTTATTTGGTTAAATCCAACGCAGCCTCCTCGGCGTCTCGCGATTGGACCCTCATTTGTAATGGGAAGTTGTTCTATTTGTTCATCAACCAAGCCGCCCAAGCTCTGTGGACCACAGCGGTTGCGTTTGCGTTCGGTGATATCACGTCTTACAAATCCGGTGACGCTTACCACACTATCATTATCCCCTGTACGTCGGCCACGGCAACGTCTACTTCGTTGCTGGTCCTATCAACTAATGCCAATACAATTACTACAGGTCATTGGATGGCACGGACTTTCGCCCAGACCGGAACCGCGGTGACGTGTTCAAAGTACACCGATGCGGCCCGCTCCTTCGCGAGCGCGAACATGGGCGTGAACGGTGTTACCTATCCGAACGGAGCTGATGGCGCGATAATTCTGGCGCCGGTAGGTATCGGTGAAACAGCCTCGCACCGCGGGATTATGCCTGGGCTGTGGAACATTTGCCACCCGGACCCGTTGTCTCACGGTGACTTCTATATCCCGGCAACTGGTGATCTAGTTGGCAAAACGTTCGAGTATTTCCACAATAATGCGGTCGGCCAAGCCTGCCTCATTGAAACTTCGGACACCTGGTGATGGCGACGATTACGACAAAATGCAGTGCTCCTCCTGGCTTCTATCGGGCGGACCGGATCGCGCGCTATGCTGTAACGGTGAAACAGGCCTGGAAGAAATATGATGAGCCGTTGCCCTGGTGGAAACGGCTTGAGATCAATACTCAACAAAACAACCAAGCCTATCTGAACGTGGATCGCCTCGGGAACCTCCGCGGGATCACGCAGATTGGTTCTGGATTGGGCGCGACGGTTGCCCCGTTCGTCCAAATCTACCTCTACCACAGGCCCTCGGGTCAATTGATCGGTATGGCGCGGAGCGACGCCACCGGGGCTTTTTCGTTCTCGGGGTTAGATCGGAATTCCAATGACTACTTTATTGTGGCTGTGGACTTCCCCTACAATACCCAGACTTATGACCGGCTGTATCCGAAACTATGAGCTACACACCACCCGATGGGGTCACTATTGTTATCGCGTTCGCGCCGACGCCGATCTATAACCCGCCGGACGGTAACAGCGTCATTGTTGACCTGGAGTCCGACGGCTCCGGCGCGCCGGCTGGATTCTCGAACAAGCAGTCATCGTTCATGCTCCTTGCCCCGGGATAAAATTTTGCGGATCAGTACCCGACCCGGTACTATACGCGCCATACAAACATTTTGAGGTTGTATGATGCCCCTTTCCCCGGACGAAATCGAAGCCATTGCCAAAAGAGCCGCCCGGTTGGAGCTTCAAAACCACCCGGTTTTAACGCGCGATGACGTCACGGATGTGGTCGCTGAGGCCGTAAAACAGACATTGCTACAGCTCGGCGTCGATTTTTCGCAGCCGATTGAGATGCAAAGGGACTTTCAGCACCTCCGTCAGTGGCGTCGAGCAGGCGAAGAACTCCGAAGTAAGGGCATGTTGGCCATCCTGACCATCTTCCTAACTGGGGTTGTTGGGCTTATCGTTGTGGGCCTCAAGCAGTGGATTTCCAAATAATGCGCTTGACTTATCGTGTTTTTACTTCAATTCTGCTATACTTTTCCGCTAGTCAAGTAGATGTTTTTCTGTGTAAAACGTCAAGGCTTTCATGCGCTTAAAACTTGTCTACTTGACTTACTTGACTTACTCCACTTCAAATCGAAATCTCCCGATGAATGCGCCCGAGAGAACTCAGCGCCGGCTCCGGGTAGCATTGCAGGGTTTCTAGTTAAGTAAGTTAAGTAAGTTAAGTAATAATAATAATAATTATATATTAAAAGAGACTTATCAATGACTTAGGACCTACTTGACCTGTTTACTTTTTAAAACCGAAGTATAGTGAATTCAGAGTAAGTCGAGTAGACATGAAAAGCCGCGAGCGTTACCCGAGCCGGCCCGGTATTATCTCTGGGCGTTGAGTACACACAGAAATGGAGCCACAAAAGTGACCCAGCAATATGAAATCGCCCCCGGCCAGTTTTACGAATTCAAAACCGATCCCTTCAATCATCAGCGCGCTGAGTGGGAACGCTCCCGCGAAGAAGTCGCCCGGGCTATCTTCTGGGAACAGGGCACTGGTAAGTCGAAGCTCACCATTGACACCGCCTGTTGGCTATGGCTCCGCGGACTTATTGACGGGGTGCTGGTAGTCGCTCCGAACGGCGTACACCGCAATTGGGTCGCCGACGAAATCCCGGCGCACGTCCCCGACGCTGTTATGAAATCCGTCCGCGCCTTCCATTATCAAGCCCCCAAGGCCGATTCCAAATGGCACGCTCGCGCCGTGAAGGAAGTCATCAACCACAACGGCTTTGCCTGGCTGACGATCAGCTATGAAGCCTTCATGACGAACGGGGGAAAGCGCGCGCTGATCGACTTCATGGACAAGCGCAAGCTCCTGTACGTCCTCGACGAAGGGCATTGGATCAAGACCCCGGACACCGACCGGACGAAGTCAATATTGAAATCGGCGAAGTATGCCCCCTTCAGACGCATCCTGACCGGAACCCCGATTGCTCAGGGTCCGTTCGATGCCTACACTGAAATCACGTTCCTTGATGAAGCCTACTGGCAGCGCGCCGAGCTTTCGACCTTTGTGGAGTTCAAAAAGCACTTCGGAATATGGAAGAAGGGTTGGAACCCGAACGCCATGAACTACAAGACGAAGCAGCGCACAGGTGCCGAGTACGATGTGTTGTTGGGCTATCGCCGCCTGGACGAATTGAACACACTCCTTCAGCCCATATCCTCTCGCGTCACGAAGGATGACGTGTTGGACCTTCCGCCGAAGCTCTACCAGAAACGCTACTTCACAATGACCCCGGAGCAGGCGAAGCTCTACCGGGACATGAAGGAGGAATATATTGTCTGGATCGAAACCGGCGGATTGGAGAAGGAGGCCGAACAGCTCGAACTCCTCCCGGCGCCCGAAGGCGCTTGCCCAAGCTGCAAGGGGACGAAGGAAATACAGGCTGATGGTTATATTTACCCATGCCCCGATTGCTTCGGTAATGAGGCCCAACAGGAGGGCGATACACCAATCATAGCGGCGCTGGCTATGGTTCGGCTTCTCCGGCTTCAGCAGATCACTTGCGGGTATATCCCGACCGATGATCAAGAGGAGCCAATGTACATTATCCCCGGCGCGAACCGGCGCCTGGAGCAACTGGTTGAGTTGGTCGAGAACTCCGCCCACAAGGTAATCGTCTGGGCTCGCTTCCAGATGGACATCACGCTGATTATCGACGCCCTGACCGCGAAAGGCATCAAGGCCGTTCGGTATGACGGACAGGTGAACGATGACCAGCGCGCGTTCAACAAGGAAATCTTTCAAGGGGAGCGGACGCTGTACCACAAAGGTCAAGTGGTTGGGCGCGAGCCCGTCCCGCCGGAGGAGCAGGCCCAGGTATTCGTTGGCAACCCAGCGGCTGGCGCAACCGGCCTTACTTTGACCGCGGCCAAAATGGTCATATACTACTCGAACAGCTTCAAATTGATTGATCGCCTCCAGTCGGAGGATCGGGCGCACCGGATCGGTCAAACCAACCAGGTGTTGTACGTTGATCTTGTCGGCGAGGACACTGTGGATGAAAAGATCGTAACGGCCCTGAGAGAAAAGTTCAATATTGCGAGCCAGATCACCGGCGACAGAATGAAGGAATGGCTATGAGCCGTGTATTTGTTGTACAGAATCAGCACAAGTGGGATCGGGAAAAGCAAGTATTCAATCCCAAGTTCGATCTCACCCCCGCCGAAAGCTACGGTCAATTGGTCTATCTCCTCAGCCCAACAGCAGCCCCATTCCGGTCGGCGCCTATCGTCGCGGAGCTTCGGGACAAACTGAAGGACTTCGGCGCGGATGATCATTTGCTGTTGGTCGGCAACCCGGTTCTGATTGGTTTCGCCGTCGCTATCGCTGCCAGTATGAACGGCGGAAAAGTGTCATTGCTCCAGTGGAGCGGTAAAGATCAAAGATACATAAATGTGGAAGCGGCTGGCCTCTTTACTTCTGAAAATTGATGCCGTATAGTTCCCACTCCTGAACCCCTACGCCCCGAGAAATGGAGCATTTTATGTCAACTGAACCCACTGAATCCTATCTGGACTATGTCCAACCCGAGACCGCCGCAAGTGGTGACCTCGCCCAACTCTCAAAGCTCGCTGAACTGCAAGCCGGCGCCGAAGCCGAAGTGAAGCGGATCGAAGCCGAATTGAACAAAGCCAAAGAAGTCCTTCGCGATTTCGCCGAACGTCAGGTGCCTGAACTCATGGACCAGATCGGTATGGCTTCGTTCAAAACCGCCTCCGGCCTGACTGTTGAAGTCGCCGAGACGATCCGCGCCAGTATCCCGAAAGCGGTTGCCCCGCGTTCCTTTGCCTGGTTACGCGAGCACGGCCATGCGGCCTTGATCAAGCGTGTCGTGACCCTCAGCTTCGGCAAGAATGAAGATGAGAAGGCCGATGACCTCCGCGCGCGCCTGACCGCCGAAGGCTTTGAAGTCGAGGACCAGACCTCAGTACATGCTCAGACGCTCGGCGCCTGGGTGAAAGAAAAACTAAGCAAGGGTGAGGAAATCCCCCTGGAGCTGTTTGGCGTACACCGCCAGCGCGTATCGCGCATCAAGGTTTAATGTCCGGGAGGTCGGGGGAGCGGAGGTGATGGGCCTCTCCCCTGGCCCGACGGGCACCAAAATTACCGCCACCAGGTTAAGTGTGGGACAGCCGGAGAGTACGGCGTGACTTTTCGACCGGGGGTCATTAAATAACCCGCTCACTTTGATAGGAAATACATCATGGCTACTGAAAAAGCAAGCAAAGAAGTCGGCGCGAAAGCGTCAACCGATCTATCCACCAACGTGGATTACGAAGCGTATGCTGGCGCGGGTTTCGAGAACCAAACCAGTGATGACTATGCTATTCCGTTCCTCCAGATTCTCCAGGCTCTGAGCCCCCAGATTCAGGAAAACGAAGCGTTGCGTCAAGGCATGATCATCAATACCGTTACCGGCGAAGTGTTCGAGGCCAAAAACGGTATCGCGTTTGTTCCAGCTACCACCAACCATTGCTACGTCGAGTGGAAACCCCGCGACGCAGGCGGTGGCTTCGTCGGTATCCATGAAGTTCAAAGCGAGCTGGTGCGCGCTTGTATCTCTGGTCAAGACTTCGGCGTGTACAAGACCCCGGATGGTAATGAGCTGTTGGAAACGTTCTATGTATACGGGATCGCGGTGATGGACGATGGCAGCACCTGCCAAGCCGTTCTCTCATTCAGCTCGACCAAGATCAAGAAATACAAAGCCTGGCAGACCAAAGCCAAGACGATTCAGATTGCGCTCCCCGACGGTCGCCGCATTCCGGCTCCGCTGTTCGCGCATCGCTATCGCCTGAAAACGGTCTCCGAGAAAAACACCAAGGGTCAGTTCTACAACTGGGACATTACCTTTGATGGCGAAAACGCGCTGGCGTGCCGTCTCGCGCCGTCTGATCCCCTGTTCCAGGAAGCGGTTGCTGTAAAAGCCTTGATTGATAGCGGTAAGGCTCGCGCAGCGTATGAATCGCAGGCCCCGGGCTCGGGTGATGATACTGAGCAAGGTTCCGAACCCGGCAAGCCGAAATTCTGATCACGCTCGCTGCGGACCTTTAGGGGGCTTCGGCCCCCTCTTTTTCGAGAAATGGAGCACGCCCATCATGTCAAATTGGTCACCCCAGCAGGTCCACGCGCTTGATGCTGTTGGGCGCTGGTTACAAACTAAAGACAAACCGTTCTTTCAGCTTGCCGGATACGCCGGCACCGGGAAGACAACGTTGGCCAAGCACCTCGCTTCGACCGTCAAGGGTCCCGTCTACTTCGCAGCGTACACCGGGAAGGCGGCACACGTTCTGACCAAAGCCGGCGCGACGAATGTCAGCACAATCCATAAGCTGATCTATACGCCCAAAGATAAATCACAGCAACGGCTGAAGGACCTCGAAGCCGAACGCGCGAAATTCATGGCGCAGAGTCCTCCGCCCAAAACACTGATCGAGAAAGTTGAAGCCGCGATCCACGCCGAGAAGATGAACTTGGCGCGTCCGATGTTTCAGCTGAATATGGAAAGCCCCCTGTTTGAAGCCGCGCTCCTGGTTGTGGACGAATACTCCATGATTGACGAAGTGATGGGTGAGGACCTTCTGAGCTTCAAGTGCCCAATCCTCCTCCTCGGCGATCCGGGACAGCTCCCGCCGGTAAAGGGCAACAGCTATTTCACCGGCAAGCCTGATCTGCTCCTGACCGAAATCCACCGCCAGGCGACCGATAACCCGATCATCTGGATGTCCAAGGAGATTCGGGAAGGCCGCGAGCTACGCCCAGGCACCTACGGCGAAAGCCGTGTGGTGCCGCAGGCACGTATGCCCCGGGAAGAACTCGCCGCCGCGGTCCTCGCTACAGACCAGCTCCTTGTTGGGCGTAACGCCACCCGCACAAGCTCGAACGGTCGCACCCGGGAATTGCTGAAGCGGTCCTCGACGCTACCGCAGGAAGGCGACAAACTTGTCTGTCTTCGGAACAACCACGATATTGGTTTGTTGAACGGACAAATCTGGAGGGCTCGGGTTGATAGCGTATTCGACGGCGAACACGTCATCATGGATATTGAAAGCGATGACAGCGCGCGCGTCGAGGTAATTGCCCACGCCGATTATTTCCACGGCAAGCAGCCCGAGTATTGGGCGCGGAAGGACGCCGAGGAATTTGACTATGGTTATGCCCTCACGGTTCATAAATCGCAGGGGTCCCAATGGAATAACGTGCTGTTGTTTGATGAGTGGCATGGCAAGGATCGGCGTCAATGGCTTTACACCGCCGTTACCCGCGCCGCCGAGCGCATCGACATCGTTATGATGTAGCCCAAACGACAGGAGCGCAGCTATGATAGATACCTCACATTTCAGCCTTAATCGCGGAGCCCGTCGCATGCATGGTCCTCAAGTACCTTACTCACAAGAATTACACGCCCAAAAATATCGCGGTGAACGCGAATCCTTCCGGGAGGCAATGAACCGGGTTGCGTCAGCCCTCAAAGACGATGATGCTCACTTCGCGGATTTCCGCGACACGCTACTGAATATGCGCTTCCTCCCGGCGGGCCGTATCCAGTCAGCGGTTGGATCGACAAGACAGGTAACGCCGTACAACTGTTATGTCTCGGGAACGATTGAAGATGCCTTCGTTGACGGTCCCTCAAGTATTATGGGGCGCGCCTCCGAAGCCGCGGCGACGATGCGGATGGGCGGCGGGATCGGATACGATTTCAGCACCCTCCGTCCGCGCGGCGACCTGATCCGCAAGCTCCAGTCTCACTCCTCCGGTCCAATCAGTTTCATGCACATCTATGACGCGGTTTGTAAATGCGTCGCGTCCTCCGGCCACCGCCGTGGCGCACAAATGGGGGTCCTCCGCGTGGACCACCCGGATATTGAAGAATTCATTCACGCCAAGCAGCCCGGTAAAGAAGTTCAGCCGCTCTGGAACATGGTCGCCGACCTTCCAGAAGGTCCCGAAAAGGCCCAGCTTGTACAATCCCTACAACAGACCCTCAAGCTCACCGGCTTCAACGTCTCCGTCGCAATCACCGACCAGTTCATGGAGTGCATCATCAGCGGCAAGCCGTTTCCTCTGACGTTCGAGGGCCGGACCTATCGCGAAGTTGACGCCGCCGCGCTCTGGGATTCAATCATGCGGGGAACCTGGGACTGGGCGGAGCCCGGCGTGCTTTTTATCGACGCAATCAACCGGATGAACAACCTGTATTATTGCGAGACGATAGCCGCGACGAATCCGTGCGGGGAACAGCCCCTGCCGCCGAACGGTGCGTGTTTGTTGGGCTCTTTCAACCTGGCTCAGTACATTCACAAATCCGGGAATGAATACGCCTTCGATTGGGACCAATTCAAGGAGGACATTCCAATTGTCGTGCGCGCAATGGACAACGTCGTTGACCGCGCGATCTATCCGCTGGAGGCCCAGAAACTCGAAGCCCAAAGCAAGCGGCGCATGGGGCTCGGGATCACCGCGCTGGCCAATGCTGCGGAAGCCCTGGGCAAGCCCTACGGTTCTCAATCCTTCCTCGCCTTCGAGGCGGAGGTGCTGGATACGCTGCGTGATGAGACCTATCTGGCCAGCTCGCTTATCGCGAAGGACAAGGGGTCATTCCCGCTGTTCGACGCCGAGAAGTATCTGGCCGGTGAATTCGTCAGGACGCTTCGTGATGATGTCAAGGCGTCGATCAAGAAACACGGCATGCGTAACTCGCATTTGACTTCGATCGCTCCGTGCGGAACAATCAGCCTATGTGCTGACAATATCTCCTCCTCGATTGAGCCGGTGTTCGCATACGCCTTCGACCGTACCGTGCAGGAATTCGACGGCCCGCGGATCGAAACGGTGACGGACTACGGCGCCCGCGTGTTCGGCGTTCGGGGCAAGACCGCTGACAAGGTAACGGTCCAGGAGCATGTCAGTGCTTTGGTAGTCGCCGCCCAGCGCGTCGATAGCGCCGTGAGCAAGACCTGCAACGTGCCTTCGGATATTGGTTGGGAGGATTTCAAGGGCGTCTATACCTCCGCCTGGGAAGGCGGCGCCAAAGGTTGTACCACCTTCCGGCTCGGCGGTAAGCGCGCGGGAATCCTCGTGTCCAAAGATGATGGCGCCGATACCGCGGACGAAAAGCCTGCGGAAGCGGAAAGCTATTGCCGCATTGATCCGGCCTCGGGCCGTCGGGAGTGCGAATGAAGCCGCTGCTAGTGGGCCAGGCTCCGGGGCCCAACACAGACCCGGACCTGCCACTGGCGCCCTTCCCGCGGTCCTCCGCGGGAGGTCGGCTTGCCGAGTTCGCCGGCCTTACCGCTGACGAATATCTCGACCTGTTCGACCGTACCAACCTGCTCCATACGTTCCCGGGACGCACCAAGCGCGACGATAAGTGGCCGGCGCGGCACGCGGAGATAGCCGCCAGCGCCATGAAGCCCTTGTTGGGCGGTCGCTCGCTGATCCTTGTTGGGCGTAATGTCGCTGAAGCCTTCGGTTATCCGGCCCAACACCTCGACTTCCACCAGTGGTTCTTCGACCCCAAGTGGAAGTATTCTGTTTCAGTGGTCCCGCATACCTCGGGGCGGTCGCACTGGTATCGTAAACCGGGGAACATGGAACTGGCCAAGAACTACTGGGAAGAAGCCATCAGACGTTTCGGTGGCAGCGAAGTTAATTTGCGGTTGGTTAAAAAAGTTTAGTCAAACCACTTTACTTTTTCGGCGGTTGGTCCTAAGATTCGATTCACGGTTGAACAAACGCCGAACCAAACCCGAGAAATGGAGCAAACAAAATGAAATCAGTTACCTTCAATGAAATCGCGTACACCTCGAAATCGCTTGAAAAGATGTCTGGACCTGAACTGGTCGCCCTCCACAACGAGGTAGTTGGTAGTTTTACCGCCCACACCCTCAAACTCGTTACCCGTTTTGCTGACAAAGTCTCCGCTGTTAAACGTACCTGGAACGCGCTTCAATCGCTTCCGGCTCCGGTCGAAGTCGCCGCCGTCGGCGTTACCTCGAAAGAGACTGCGGTGGCTGTCGGTAAAAAGCAACTTGAGAAAGTTCTGAAGGAAGCCGTTGCGGTCAAGGCCAAAGCCTTCCGCGGCACGAACCTCGCACCCGATGATCACAAGGCTCCTCGCCCATGCCGCGCCGGCTCGAAACAAGCCGCGTTGGTTGACCTCCTCCAAACCAAAGGCGGTGTGACGATGGAACAACTGATCGCCGGTCTCGCGTTCGGCAAAAAACCCTGGATTGAAGCCACCGTTCGCTCGGGCTTCGGTTGGGACCTGAAACAGAAAGGCTACGGCGTCCAATCCTTTGTGGATGAAGAAGGCGTTGAGCGTTTTGAACTGGTAGTCACCCTAGGCTATTCTGTGCCGGCCCATACGCCGTTGCGCGGAAAAGCGAAGGCCCAAGCTGCCGCCCAGGCCAAGCAGACTTCTCTGTTTGACCCGGTGACAGAATAAAAATAACGTACCCGCTTTACTTTTTCTGCTCGATATTTTACGGTTGAACCTCCGTCCATTATCGGACGCTAGAAATGGAGCATACGTTATGAACTTTTCAACAGATAGTAAGCAAAAACCCCCGCCGTTTCAACCGGAACGGCGAAAGAGCAGTGACCGCCGGGCCGATACTCGGCGCCACGTCGCCGCTCGAATCTTTCTGCGTGGTACGAACCTTCAGCCGCCCGGATACCCGCTCAAATCCTGCCTTGCTGGCACCAAGCAGTCCATTCTCGTGGATATGTTGCGGAAACCGGAAGGCGCGACGATGAGCGAGCTGATTGAGGCGCTTTCTGGGGGCTCGCGGCCTTGGACTGAGGCCACTGTCCGCTCCGGGTTCGGATGGGACTTGAAACAGAAGGGCTATGGCGTTCGCTCGGAATTTGACTCAACGGGTCAGGAGCACTTTCACCTGATCATGCCGAAGGGTTGCCGAATTCCAAAGCATGCGACCGAAAGAACGCCCTTGCGGCGTCGGACCGCGCACAAACCGTCCAAAACAAAACACTAAAAGATTGGGAGGGCTCTGGCCCTCCTCTTTTCGGGAGCCCGCATGAGCCGTAATTACGAAAGGCTGGACATTGAAACGTTCGGCGATCACCTCTTGACCAGCTATGACCTCGACCCGATTTATGTTGCGCTTGTAGACGCTCGACAAAATGGGGCTTACAATCTTGCTCAGGTACAGCGTTGGCTTATCGCCTATTGGTGCTACTACCACGCAGGCGTCGCGAGCTTTCTGAGCGAACACGAAGGGAATGACTTCTGGTTCTGGATGCGCGAGGCCGCGTTGAATGAACGCGAGTCGCCGGCTGGAGGTCGCTGGCCGCGGGGGCATGAGCGCCGTCACTTCCGGGCGAAGATAGCGACTGACGCGGTGGAAGCCCTACGCCAACGCTACGGCAATCAGCCGGAGAACATGGTATATTACATGTATGCGACCAATGATCAGATACCGCTCACGATGGGGCTGGTATCTTCTCGGGCTCAAAGCCACTGGGGCTTCGGTCCATGGATTGGGTTCAAGATCGCAGACATGATCGACCGTGTGTTGGGCGTTCGGGTTGATTTCGACGCCGCCGCAGTATTCATGTTCAAGGACCCGGAGAAGGCGGCGATGATGCTCTGGGAACAGCGTGAGGCGCACAAGTACCCGGAAGGGGCGAAGCCGAAGCGCGAGGTTATCTTGAAAGGTGTCACAGCCTATCTTGAAAAGACCTTTGCAAAGCACCGCGCGCCGCCGCTCGGCGACCGCGCCATCAACATTCAGGAGGTTGAGACCGTTCTGTGTAAGTGGAAAAGCCACATGAATGGTCACTATCCGCTCTGGAACGATATTGACGAAATAAACAACGGATTGGAGCCCTGGGTGTCGGATAGCCCGGCGGCTGCACAGTTTCTCGATTGCATGCCCAAAAGGAAATAGTGATGACCATAGTCAAAATGAGCGGCGCCCGAGTCGCCGAATTACAACGCCTGGAACAAGCCGTGCGGATGGCGCGAGAGGAGTTAGAGAAATACACGGAGGCCAGCTTGGTTGAATCCCCGGCGAAGCCCGGGGACATTGTCGAAATCACCGGCTATTCGTATCGCGGAAGCAGTATGCAAGTTGTGCGCATAGCCTTAATCAGCGAGGGCCGCGGGCAATTCCACTGGCGCGCAACCGGGTTTGTGCTCAAGAAAGACGGCACCCCGGGCCTGAATCACGCCGAGACCTATTGGGAGATTGAACCGTGCTAGTCAACAATACTCCGCTGGAGACCTACCAGCTCAACGGCATTCCGATCCTCGTCAAGCGCGAGGACCTTTGCGCCCCGTTCCCGGGGCCGTCCTTCAGTAAGATGCGAGGGGTGGTTGCTCATATCGAAGCGCGAGACGAAAAGTTTATTGGCGTGCTCGACACATTCCACTCCAAGGCCGGTTGGTGCGTGAGCTACGTCTGTCAGCAGCTCGGGAAGGTCGCCGTGAACTTCTGGCCGCGCTATAAAGCGGACCCCGCTGAGGGCTTCCCGAGGAAGCAGCAACAGTATGCCCACGGCTTCGGCGCCCAGATGGTAACGCTACAGGCCGGGCGTTCCTCCGTCCTGTTCCACCAAGCGAAGAAACAATTGGCCGCGGGTTGGTCCGATTCCTACCTGATGCCCAACGCGCTGAAGCTCCCCGAGTCGATCACCGAAAACGCCGTGGAAGCTGAACGGACGTGTCTGTTGGGCAATATCCCGCTGACCGGAATTCTGGTGCTCAGTATCAGTTCGGGGACCGTCGCCGCGGGCGTCCTGAAGGGCTTCCATTATGCCGGTTTCCTGAAGAATTATCAGGTCATACTCCACATGGGTTATTCGCGGAGCGAGGAGGCCACCCGGAAATATATTGAAAGTTGTGTTGGTTTCCCGCTCGGGCCTAACATTCAATTCGTTGACGAAGGCTACGGCTACGCCGACGCCGCGCGCGACATTGATGTGCCCTTCCCATGTAACAAGTTCTATGACGCGAAGGCGTGGAAGTTCCTCAGCAAGCCCGAAGTCCTGGCCGGCCTGGTAGCGACCGGAAAGCCAATAGTTTTCTGGAATATCGGCGATTAAATCCAAGTAATAATAGTTTACTTCTCGCCCCGTCCTGGAGTAGACTTTTTCTCATTCATAGGAGATACCCCCTTGCAATCCGAATCTGACCACACCGAATGGCTCAAAGGCGATACTGGTGAACAAGCCCAGGAAGCCTACAATTATTTCATGCGTCCCGATCCTAACCAGCGGGAATTCCTCGGACCAATTGAAGAGGAATTCGATGAGCTGACCGGGATGACGGCGCGTTTCCGTCTCGCCAAAGTGGGTATGATCCGCAACGCTCCCGTCGAGTCGATGCGTGAGGTCAAGGTGTATTTGGGTTTCAATGACAAGACCTACGTGCCGCACCTTCGGATACCGAACGCGAAGCCGTTGCAGGGTTGGTATCAGGACCGGGATAACAACAAGCAGGGCTCGCGCCCGCGCCCTTGTTTCTCCGAAGCGATCCTGACGGAACCCTATGGCGGCTATTGTACCGTGGGTTGCGCCTTCTGCTACGTCAACAGCGGCTTCCGCGGTTATCGGGGCTCAGGTTTGATAAGTGTCCCGTTGAACTATGGCGATCAGGTACGGAAGATGCTGAGCAAGACCCGCGCTTCAGCTGCCGGCTATTTCAGCAGCTTCACTGACCCCTTCCTCCCGATTGAGGACGTTTACCATAACACCCAGCGCGGCGCCGAGGCGTTCACTGACTTGGGCCTCCCGGTGTTCTTTCTCAGCCGTCTGTCCTATCCGGGTTGGGCGTTCGATCTGCTGAAAAAGAATCGCTACAGCTACGCCCAGAAATCGTTGAACACCGGCAATCCCGAGGACTGGCAAAAGTTGAGCCCTGGGGCGATTAGTCTTGATGCCCACCTCGAAGAAGTCCGCGAGCTTCGCCGCCAGGGCATCTATACCTCGATTCAGTGCAATCCAGTAGTGCCTGGGATCGTAACCCATGACGATATTCGTTGCCTGTTTGAAAAGCTCGCCGCGGTCGGTAACAACCACGTCATCGTCAAATTCGTTGAAGCCGGCTATTCATGGGCTCCGGCGATGACCGAACGCCTGACAAAGCGGTTCGGGCCGGCGCGGGCGAAAGCCTTTCAAGACTTGTTCACGGAGAACCAGGCCGGTGCCCAACGCACCATCGTCGAATCGTACCGGCTCGAAGCCCATGCGCTGTACCAGAAGTGGGCGACCGAATTGGGTATGACCTATGCGACCTGTTATGAGTATCGTCGCGGGAAGCCCGGGACCTCCGAACCTAAATGGTTGTCTGTTGGGCGCGAATACACCACGGCGGATCAGTGCCACGGCCAGAAGGTTCCGATGTACACCCGGGACAAGGTCGCTGATCTATTCGAGGAAGTCGCCGAGTGCGCGCCGTCGGGTTGTCTCCACTGCGGCGACGAAACCGAAGGAAAAGGCGCTTGCGGTTCCGAGATATTCGGCGTGGCCAAGGCCCTCCGTTCACCGGACTACAAGCACAAGATCGAACGCGCCCCGGTTGTTCAGGAGCCGGCTCAGTTCATCGAAATAAAACAAATAGATTAAGCAACACCCGAAAAGGAGCACGACATGAAATTCATAAACATCCGGGGCTGTAATGGCTCCGGCAAAACAACTCTCCTCCGCTCGCTCGCGACCGATCCGCTATGCCAGGTTCAGTCTATCGTCATGCCCGCGCATGATTGTCGCATACCCGTCACCTATATTCCAAACGGGCTCGCAATTATTGGTGACTACACCCGCGCGGCGGCGGGCGCGACCACAGCTGGTTGCGACCGGATAAAAACTCAACAAGCCGCCAAAGACATTTTGGAATTCGTCGCGCGCGATCCGCAGGTGGATTTCATTCTATTCGAGGGCGTTGTAGTAAGCACTATCTATGGCCCTTGGCGCGATTGGTCGCGTGCCAACGGAGGCATGGCCTGGGCGTTCCTCGACACTCCGCTGGAGATATGCTTGGGCCGGATTCAGGAGCGTAACGGCGGCAAGCCTATCAAAGAGGATCAGGTGGCCGATAAGCACCGCACGATAGCGCGAGTACGAGACAAAGCTATGTTTGATGGCGAGGCTGTTTGCGATCTTCATTGGCAGACGGCTTTGCGTGATATCAAAGCGTTGATAAATTTTATGCGTCACCCTATTGACCCAGAGGTGCGAAACCACCACAAATCAGTTCTCCCTGATAGTCCATGGGTCACTGAGTACCCGGCGCCCCTTCAGAAAAGTTCGATTCAGAATACAACATGCTGCGACAAGCCCAACATCAGTCCTCGGGGCGTCTGTATCTCCTGTGGAGCACCGCAATGAGCCCAAGAACCGAAGCCCTCAGCCGCTTTATGAAAGCGCGCCACAACATCTATCTGAAGCGGATCGGAGGTTGGCCCGGTCCGTGGACCGATGACCCGGTGCTTCGTGACGGTCGGTTCTGTAACATCTTCCGGGAACTCGACACGGTGACCATTTGGGTTCGCGAGAATATCCGCGAGCCCTACGCCGATCACCCGAACCTCTGGTTGATGCTTTGTATCGCTCGCTACATTAACTGGCCCCCAACGCTCGCCGCCCTGATCGAATCGAAGGCTTGGCCGAGTCACCCGGAGTTCACCCCGGAGTATTTGACCACGGCGCTCGAAGGGCTCGCGGCGATGGGTCACAAGGTCTACACCGGCGCGTACATGATCCGCGCGGAGTCCGATCCGAACAAACCATGGTACGTTTGGACTAAGCACCGTTATATTGCTGAAATCGTTATCGGTCGCTTGTGGGAATATCGGGATCAGTTTGAGTGCCGGCTTGAATCTCCGGCGACGCTTGAAGATGTTTGGGACTTATTTCAGGAGCCTTATTTCATCGGCTGGGGTCCCTTCATGGCCTATGAGGTAGTGACTGACCTCCGTCATACCCGCTACCTCCGCGACGCCCCGGACATTATGACTTGGGCCAATGCTGGTCCCGGCGCAATCCGCGGGCTGAATCGGTTGTATGGTCGGGAATTGAACACGCAGCCGAAGAAGGAGCAGACCAACAACGAAATGTTTCTGCTCATGGAACAAATGAACGCCAACCCGATGCTCTGGCCGGAGAAGTGGCCGCGGCTCGAAATGCGCGACGTGGAACACTCGCTTTGCGAGTTTGATAAGTACGAACGTGTTCAAGCCGGAGACGGCAAGATGCGCTCGAAATATGACTGGCGCAAAGCCACTGACCTTACCAGAAACGGAGAATAGAAATGGCCTCGATTCGCTTGAATACGTGGATGAAAGATGAATTGCTCTCTCGCCTCGCAAAAGCTGGATTTGACGATAAAGATAAGGCGATCAACGCCGACTTTCTCAAATTCGGAAACGATATTTACAACAAGGTTTATCCGAAGAAGATACAAGAATCTATGAACGCAATGCCAGAAGGGGCCTTGCCGACGGACGATGATTTGCGTATCCGTTTCGAGGGGATTGATAACAATTGGTCTCGCGTTAGTTTCGGGGAACACCGCCGGATATTCGATAAACACCGCAGTAATATCGCGTTGGTATTGGCTAACAATGATCCAATGAGCGAACGTTATGCGGTTCTTTGTAAACGCCGCAACGATCATAACGAAGCCCGCGAACACGCCAGGCGCTCCGCTCGCGCTGTCCTCGATAGCGTTAGCACCGTCAAGAAGCTCTGTGAAGTATGGCCTGAAATCGCGCCCTTCTGCGCAGATTTCCTCCCCGGCGAAGGCAAGGTGAATCTGCCCGCACTCCCAATCCAAGACCTCAACAAACAGTTCGGCCTCCCGCCGGAGAAGAAAGGAGCCAAGAAATGAAAGTGATTCGTGCCCGTAACGTCCATCAAGCCTTACCCGAGGCGATCCGCCAGCTGAAGCTGGAAGGCGTCGCCCGCGATTCGCGCAATGGACCCGTCCTGGTGTTCCCGGAGCCGGTCACGACGGTCTATGAGCGCCCGGCGGAGCGCGTTCTGTTTTGGGCCGAACGCGACGCCAACCCGTTCTTTCACCTGGTCGAATCGCTCTGGATGTTGGGTGGACGCAATGACGTGGAATTCGTTGCCCGGTACGTCGAGCGCATGCGCTCCTTCAGTGATGACGGCGTAACCTTCCATGGAGCCTACGGCTGGCGCTGGCGCAAACATTTCCTGTTCGATCAGCTCCCTGTTATTATCGACGCGCTGAAGAAGGACCCGACCGACCGCCGCCAGGTTCTTTCGATGTGGGACGCGCGCGCTGACTTGGGCCGTCTCGGCAAGGACCTTCCCTGCAATCTCCAGGCCATTTTCCAGATCGCTCCCGATGGCCGGTTGGATATGACCGTGACCAATCGCTCCAACGATATTATATGGGGAGCCTACGGCGCCAACGCGGTTCATTTCAGCTATCTTCACGAGTATGTCGCCCGGGGCGTCGGCGTCGAGCAGGGGATATATCGTCAGGTGTCGGCGAACTTTCACGCCTATACCGAAGTGTTGAAGACAATGGAAATTCTCGCGGAGCATGCCAACTTCGACGTTCCCGGAATGACCGTGATGGACCCCTACGCTTGGCGCAAGGGCATGCCCGAGGTCGAGCCCTACCCGCTGATCAGTACCGATCTGGAGCAGTGGCGCGATGATCTGGAAATGTTCATGGATAACCCGACTGCAATGGGTTTGCGTGATCCTTTCTTCCGTCGGGTCGCGGTTCCGATGATGCTGGCCCACGCAGCGTTCAAGAAAACCGGACAAGGGGAAATCCGCTTTGATGAAGCTCAACAACACCTCGACAACGTCAAGGCGACTGATTGGCAGCTGGCTGGAAAGGAGTGGATTGAGCGGCGGCGTCGGGCTTATCTTGAGCGCCAGGCTAAAGCGAATGATAACGGAGTCGCATATGAATAAATTCTTGCAGGTCCTCGCGACTCGGGAGGCCGGCGCGGTGCGCCGGTGTCATATAATCCCCCATCACGGTCAGTATAACATCGCCCAACACAGTTATGGTGCGCTGTCGCTGCTCCTCCTGCTTCACCCCGGGCCGTCGCTCGCGCTGATCAAGGCCGTACAGTGGCACGATGTCGGCGAACGCTGGTTGGGTGATATGCCGGCCCCGGCGAAGTATTCCAACCCCGACCTGGGCCGCGTTTATGAGGAGGCTGAACAAGCGATCCTCGAAACGCTTGAATTGGCTCAGGTCTTGACAGAGGAGGAAACTCAGTGGCTCAAGGCCGTTGACACGCTCGACCTCTGGCTGTGGTGCTGGGAAGAACACCGCCTTGGCAACAAGCGCGTCCAGCAAATGTTCCAGGTTTGTTTCGACGTACTAATGAAACGCCATGACGAAGGTACGCTGCCGGGTGAGGTCCGCTTCTTCGTGGACAACTTCAACTCGAACCGCGGGCGCCTGTCGGACTTCTTCGAGGAAGCAATGGCCGATGGACCTGGAAAAGCTCGCGGCTGATTGGAAGTCCGAGCCCTCCCTGAAATATGCCGCATATGATACGGTGGAGGAGCTTGCTGAACAGCTGGTTAAGGTCCATAAGTCCTTGATGGGTCCTGACGCCATGCTGGTCGGATATCTTTACCAACAACAAACTCGCCGATTGCGAGAAGCCCTGAAGGAGTTAGAACATGTCAAGCGCCAACGATAAACAAGTTGACGGGAGCCACTACCAGGCTCAATTTCAACACTGGGACTGGGTGGTGTATAACAGCATCGGCTATATCGAAGGCTGCGCCACCAAATATGTCGCGCGGAATCGCAAGAAATATCCTGACCCAACTATCGACCTGACCAAGGCGCTCCACTACATCGAAAAGCTCCGCGAGCTGTTCTTGTTGGGCGTCGCGAAGCCTCGCAACCGTTTCGCGCTTTGGCTCTATCGCCTGACGCATCGTAACATTCCGCCGTTGACCCTCATCTGTTGGGGCCGTCAGCTCGCGGTATCGGTTGAGGAGTTCGGAGAGGCCAATGATTTGACCCCGGACGAAATGATGGTGTGTACGCTCCTCGCTTTCTGGGGTGATGAAACCGACCTCGATGCCGCCCACGGTATTGTTGAAGCCCTTATTGCTCAGGCCGGCGCAAATTCTGAGGAACATTTCTGATGCAATTCCCGCTGTTCAATACCGTCCAGAGCGATTGGAGGCCCCCGCGCCTCGACTCGCTCCCATCCTGGGCCGGCGCAAAGCGGATCGCGATTGACTGCGAGACCCGGGACCCGACGCTGAAAACGCTCGGGCCGGGCGTCCGTCGCCCCGATAGCTACATCACCGGGATCAGCTTTGCGATTGAGGATGGCCCGGGTGCTTATTTACCGATCCGGCACGATGGGGGTGACAACCTTCCGGTGGAAGGCGTTCTGAAATATATCCGCGAGCAGGCCGCGAGCTTCAACGGCGATATAGTCGGCGCGAATCTCCCCTATGACTTGGACTTCTTGGCCCAAGAACAGATCACCTTTGACCGGGTGCGCTTCTTCCGCGATATTCAGATTGCTGACCCGCTGATCAACGAACTTCACAACAGCTACAGTATGCAGTCGATTGCGACCCGCTGGGGTTTTGAGGGCAAGAATGAGGCGGTGCTGCGCGCCGCCGCGAATGACTACAAGGTGGACCCGAAAGCCGGAATGTGGATGCTGCCCGCTCGCTTTGTTGGGCAATACGCCGAGGAGGACACGCGGTTGCCGTTGAATATTCTCCGCCGTCAAGAACGCGAAATTGAAGAACAAAACCTGTGGGGCGTCTATGACCTTGAATCCCGACTTCTTCCGGTCCTCCTCAAGCTACGGCGCCGCGGCGTTCGGATCAATGAAGCGCACCTCACATACGTGGAGCGTTGGGCCCTCGAACGCGAAGCCGAACAACTGGCGATTGTCCGCGCCCAAACAGGAATACGGGTCAATGTGGGAGACGTTTGGAAGCCCGAGGTTATTGCCCCCGCGCTCGAATTCATTGGTGTTCGTGTCCAGAAAACGCCCAAGGGAGCGCCGCAGATAGACAAGGAGCTGTTGGAGGGGATAGACCACCCGGTGGCAAACGCGCTCGAACGCGCCCGGAAGGTGAGCAAGCTCCGCCAGTTCGGTGCCTCCGTCCGCGAACACATGATCAACGGTCGCATCCACTGTACGTTTAATCAGCTGCGGAAATCGAAAGACGATGATTCAGGTCAATCCGAGGGCGCGGCCTACGGTCGGTTGAGCTGTCAGAACCCGAATTTGCAGCAGCAACCCGCCCGGGACGATTTCGCGCCGATGTGGCGCGCGATCTATCAGCCCGAGGAAGGCCGGCTATGGGCTTCAAACGACTATTCGCAGCAGGAGCCGCGGATGGCTGTCCATTACGCCAGCATCAGCCGGGAGATTATCGGACAACAGGCTTGGGCCAGCGCCTGCGTCGCCCGGGATAAGTACCGCACCGACCCGACCACGGACAACCATCAGATGATGGCCGACATGGCCGGAATTAAACGGAAAGCTGCGAAGGAAATCTATTTGGGCTTGAGCTATGGGATGGGCGGCGCGAAGATGTGCCGGAAACTGGGCCTGCCTACCATGTACGCCGTTCGCGGTCCGAGAGGTCGCCTGTACGATATAAACAGCGAGGAGGGCCGCGCGTTGCTGGCAGAAGGGGCTCGCCGGTTCGAGGCTGCAGGACCGGAAGGGCAGGCGCTTCTCGATACCTTCGATGCTAAGGTGCCATTCATCAAGAAGATGGCCAAGGCATGTGAGAACGTCGCGAAGTCGCGCGGCTATATCATCACCCTCAGCGGTCGCCGTTGCCGGTTCCCGCTCGATAAGGACGGAAACTTTGATTGGACGCATAAGGGTTTCAACCGATTGATCCAGGGCGGCTCCGCCGATCAGACGAAGCAAGCCATGGTCGATTGCGACGCCGCGGGCTTTGACATCATCATTCAGGTTCACGATGAGATCGCCTTCAGCGTCGAGGACAAGGCGGAAGCCGAACGCGCCGCGGAGATAATGCGCAACTGTACGCCGCTCGAACTCCCCTCAAAAGTCGATGTGGAGGTGGGCGCTTCCTGGGGTCATTCGATGGGGTATGAATCATGAGCAACGAAGTCGAAATTGAAGTCACGGTCAAGGCCGAAACAAATTTGGCAATGCTGGTCGATAACGGAACCGTTGAAGTTTGGGTCCCGAAGTCGCAGATCACGGACGAATGTGAAGAGAACGGAAAAGTCACCAGCATTTTCCTCCGCGAAAGTTTTGCTATTGAGAAGGGGCTTGTATGAACACGCGTCAAGATAGATGGGACCAGCGTTATTTGGAGCTGGCAAAGCACGTCGGAACCTGGAGCAAGGACCCTTCGACGAAGGTTGGGGCTGTGTTGGTTCGGCCCAACAACAGCGTCGCGTCCACAGGCTTCAATGGCTTTCGTCCGGGCGAGGATGATTCACCGCACCTGTACGCTGACCGCGAATACAAACTCAAGAACGTGGTCCATGCGGAAGTCAACGCCATAGAATTTCTTGATGGCGAGACGGCGGAGGGGTTCACGCTCTATACTTCTTTCCCGATCTGCCCTGCATGCATCGAACGCGCTGCCGCCGCCGGTATTCGTCGCGTGGTTTTCGCGTCTCTGCCCGTCGAGGGTCGCGAACAGGCCTGGATAACGGAGTGGCGGCGCAAGGTCGGAGAATCCCTGGACATCGCCCGGGACAAAGGCATCACGGTTTCTATCCGTCATGTCTGAGTCATCTATGTGGGAGGCCCTACGCCCGAAGCTAAAGGGCCTCGACCCGATCCGGGTTGAAAACCATATGGTGCCGGGAACGCCTGACGTCAATTATGCGCACGGCTGGATTGAGCTGAAATATGCTCCTGAATGGCCGCGGGCCGGCGGGCCGCTGAGAATCGACCACTACACGCAGGAACAGCGTGTTTGGGCGGTTCGCCGGGAGCGCGCGGGCGGTCATGTATTTTTGTTGCTAAAGGTGGGTAATAACGAATGGCTGTTGTTCAATGGCCGTATAGCGTCCGCCTACTTGGGGAAGTCCACACGCGAAGAACTTTATGCTGTAGTCATCGCCCGGTGGGAAAGACTGCCGAGAACTGAGGAGTTGTTAAAATGTCTATCGAAATAAGT